>BNJV01001092.1_pt1 | contig 67591 bp, 67 predicted proteins | sample 8540591 | NCBI WGS metagenome assembly BNJV01 (sample SAMD00202457, study PRJDB9452) | human saliva metagenome | host: Homo sapiens
CAATAGCGGTGAATAAAATTTGCCCACGATAGCAATATCGAAGATGTAGATACATCATCATTTTACATGTAATTAAAAACGCTTTGGATTAAAGAGTTTTCATCAAACGCATAAGCTGCGGAGATATCGTTATCGCATAACGTAACAAAAAAATCTTTGTAAAAACAAATCAACTATATGCACATGTGCTACCATGGCTATATGCAAGAAGCTGCGATCTTTGACATGGATGGAACACTGTGCGACGTGCGCTCTATCCGGCACTATGTCCAATACAAACCGAATCACCGCAACTTTCATAAGTTCCACGGCGAGTCCATCAATTGCCCCGCATATCCAGAGGTGAAAGAACTTTTTCTCAAGCTCCAGCAGCAGGGGCTAGCGATGCTTGTGGTGACCGCGCGCACCTCGGACTACTCCATGCTCACGAACCTGTGGCTGCGCGAACAGGGCCTTCACTGCGACGAGATGTATATGCGGGAGCGGCGTGACCAGCGCCCCGACGCCGAGGTCAAAGCCGACCTTCTAGCTGAAATTCAGCGCAGCTACCAACCCGTCCTGGCTGTCGACGACCGTGAGCATGTCGCCGCTGTCTGGCGCGCCGCAGGTATACCTGTGATCATGGTGGCAGAAGACGGCAGCCTCCACCCGGACGCATAATCCACACAAGTATTCTGGTGCCTATGCAACGCTGGGTCCTGCACATTGATATGGATGCGTTTTTCGCCTCCGTGGAGCAGCTGACCCGACCAACCTTGCGGGGTCGCCCCGTAGTGGTTGGGGGAGTAGACGGGCGGGGAGTGGTCGCCGGGGCGTCCTACGAGGCGCGTGCGTTTGGGGTACGTTCAGCAACACCCATGCACCAGGCAAAGGCGCTGATTGGGCTGTCGGCGGTGGTGGTGCGGCCACGGATGGTTGTGTACAAGGCGGCGTCGAAACGCGTGTTTGAGCTGGTGGCGCGGCATGCAGGGGTGATTGAACAGCTATCCGTGGACGAGGCGTTCATGGAGCCCACCGAGCTCATTGGCGCCACCGAAAATGAGGTGCGGGAGTGGGGAGAAGGGCTGCGGCGGCTGATTCGGGAAGAAACCGGACTGACCTCCTCCATCGGGGCCGGGTCCGGTAAACAATACGCCAAAATTGCCTCTGGGCAGGCAAAACCCGACGGGGTGTTTGTGGTACCCCGCGCGCGGGAACACGAACTGCTCGACCCTCTGCCCGTGCGCAAACTCTGGGGCATCGGCCCTGTCGCGGAGACAAAACTGCAGCGCATCGGCGTGGCTACCATCGGGGACTTTGCCAAGCTCAGCGGCGTGGAAGTGGACATGACGCTTGGCTCGACCGTGGGGCGGGCGCTCTGGCAGCTCGCGAAAGGCCACGACGATCGGCCTGTGGAACCCCGCGCGATTGCCAAGCAAATCTCCGCCGAACACACATATTCGAAGGACCTCACTACCGTCGCGGATATCGACGCCGCGATCGACCGCGCCGCTAGCGGTGCCTACCGACGCCTGCTTACCGACGGCCGCGGCGCGCGTACCGTCACCCCTTAAACTCAAGATGGCGGACTTTCGCATCGAATCCCGCTCACAATCCCTGCTCTACGCCACCGATGACGAAGCAACCCTGCGTGCCATGGCTCACAAACTCGCGCGCTATCCTGACGAGACCGGACCAGTGCGGCTTTGTCGGCGTGGGATTCAGCAACCTTGAAGCCGCCCGTCAAAACGTGCTGTTCCCCGAACTTGATCAACAGGTCAGTACACCTGAGGTGGATTCCGACTACGAAACCGGAGTGCGCGCACACAACCACGATGAGGTCGTGGAAATAACAGAACCTTCCGTGGCGGCGCAGTGGTTTAATACCCAAGACGTATGGCACCCCGAGTATGGGCACGGCTGGGTTCAAGGCGCAGGGCACGGTATTGTTTCTGTGCGTTTTGAAACCCGCACCACCGAACGCGGAATCACCCGCACTTTTCCCGACGATGACCCCGATCTCATTGCCGCAGACCCCCTGAATAGCCTCGAATGGGCCGATTGGTTTGAAAAACAAATATAGTAATTCCTATGGGATATGACATTTCGGGATTTATTGCAGACCAGCGCCTCACCAACGACGACATTGATCAGATGTTTGATGGGGTAGAAGCAGAAGGCATCACAAAATTTGAAGGAGTCACCGCCGGTGTTGTCGACGTGATCCGTGCCGACGCCTACACCCTTGGACTCGGCGTGTTGGAAGACATCGGCACGGCCACCCTGAACTCCGGTGAATTCATTAGGTTCACCATCGGCAGCACCGCAGGAGTTTACATTATTGAACGCTTTGTAGACGGCGAAAAAACCGACGAACGCATCGACATGGAAGGTTACATCGAAGAAACCGGCGACGCCTTCGCTGACGCAGGTGACGATATGTGGCAGTACATCGAAGACTACGTGGAAAAGCGCACCGGACTTACCGCCGAGATCTGGCAAACAATGGAGTTTGAGCGCTTCTCTTTAAAAAGGGTTGCTGGATGGTGGCCTGTCGCAAGTGCAATAGCCAACAGCACCCGTGCCTGAGCCGCACGGAAATACGTTGACCCCAGCGCGCCCTTCGCCGCCAGCGTTGCGCCGCCACCAGCGCCACCATATGATCCATGCACTTCACCACGGGGGACGCGGGTTGTAATAATCACAGGAATACCCTGGTCCAGTGCATCCGCCACACCCAGGGCCATCTCACGGCCCACATTACCCGCGCCCATCGCCTCCATTACCAGCCCCTGCGAACCTGCAGCAACCGCGGCGTCGATAAGCGTGCGCGACGCGCCAGCATACGCGGGAATAATATCCACCTGAATACCCGCGAGCGGGTGCGGAAGAATCGGATCTGGGCGAGTTGGCTCTTCTGGACCATTGGTCGCAAACGCCAAATTATCCGATGTATGCCACTTCACCGCGCCTCGGGCCGGAATCACCGCATGATTAAACACAATAAGACAGCCAATATCGCGCGCGGAATCATCCGCAGCAATCACAATCGCATCAAATAAATTCTCCGGACCATCCGCCTCCGGGTGATTCGACGGCTTCTGCGCGCCCGTGAACACCACCGGGCGAGAATCGCTATGGAACGTATCCACAGCAATCGCCGTCTCCTCCATCGAATCCGTACCATGCGTGACGACGACCCCCGTGGTCTCCGGATCATCCAACGCTTCCCTGCACCGCCGCCACAATCTCATCCACGTCAGCAAACGTCATGCTCGACGAATCAAGGCGAGTAAGCTCCCGAACCTCACACACAATCGACGAATCCGCGAAACGCTCCGCCACCGGGCGCACCAAATCCTCGCCGCTCACCGTCGGAATGAGAGCACCATCCGGGCCCGCTGTACATGCAATCGTGCCGCCTGTGGTGAACACAACAATCTTCTTAGTCATGCACCCAAGCGTGCCCACAACACCCAGGCCAGCGAACAAACAGGGGGATGGCTCAGCGGCAAGTGTTCAGCAGGGTTACAGTGAAATACATCTGATTTACTTAAAGATCTCATGAAAGAGAACTACCCCGTGTACCATGAAAAGCAGACCGTGATGCTAGGGCGTGACGCTAGGGCGAACGCACCACAACAACCAAGGAGAACTGTTGAAGTCTTTCACCACAAAAAAACCATGGCCATCGTCACCGCAGCTGCAGCAGCGCTCACCCTCAGCGCCTGCTCCAACGATGACAAAGACAGCAGCGGCTCCAAAGAAACCACCTCTGCAGCACGGACCACCGCAGCAGCTGCCACGCTTCCCACCGCAGCAGACCTCAACACGGTGCTGACCACCGCAACAGACCCGGCTGCTCCCGTCGAAGCCAAAAATCCGCACCGTCCAAGGTGGCCAGTCCGCGCCGGAACTCTTTGAAACCATGACCCGCTCCAAGCAGGAATCCGGCGCAAACTTCCAGGTTGTTGACCCCATCCTCCCCGGATACACCCCCAACTCCGTCCTCGCCACCGTGAGCTTCAGCGTGCCAGGCAACGAAAACCGCAAAGCAGACAACGTTGAATTCATCTTTGAAGACAACGTATGGAAACTCTCCCAAACCTGGGCCTGTACCCTGATCACCAACACTGTTGCTCCCGAGCAAGTACCGCCCATGTGTGCCAACGACACGGCTGTGCCGCAGCCTTCGGCGCTGCACCTGCGCCTGCGCCTGGCGCCGCTCCGGCACCAGCAGCTCCCCGCACCCGCCCCTGGTGCTGCTCCCCGCTCCGGCAGCTCCCGCACCCGCCCCTGGTGCCGCCCCGGCCCCGGCAGCCCCGCGCCTGCTGCGCGATAACATATGCAAATGTGAGTGTGTGAGTTTCTACCCGCGCCTTGATGGCGCGGGTTTTTGTATTTTTGGGTTAAGGCAAAGATTGACACCAGCATAAGGGGCTCCTCATTTCTCTCGCTCTCGCGGAATGCCGAGTTCAGGGATGTGGAGGTTCTTAAGGCTGGCGTCGATAAGCGATAAGTTACTTCACTTCCGGCACGTCCGCGACGTAGCTTTCCACGTCAGTGCCGCCGAGGTTGCTGGCGAAAATGATGCGGCTGAGATCGCGGGAGGCGGTCGCTTGGGGTTCGAGGAAATAGGCGGTGTCACCGGTGGCTTTGCTATCGTTGGCTCGGATGTGAGCGACGTTCAGGGAGCGGCCATTCGGCTTGAGTTCCTGGAGCCACACTTTTCGGTATTCGGGCCGCAGCGTCGGGGCGGGGGAGGTGGTGTTGTAGTTGGCGGAGTCGGCGTAGGTGGAGATCACTACCCAGCCGGGCTTGTCAAAAGCCTGTCCGCTAACGTGCAGGGCGTATGCCTCGCCCGAGGCAGGGTAGAGGGAGTGCAAGTCGATGCGTTCTTTGGAGTCAATATCCACAGCGACGAGCTGTCCGCTGCCGTAGTCGGCGTAGACAAAGTAGTCCTGCTTGTTGGGGCCGAATGCCAGGTCGGAGTGCTCGGAACCGGTGGCGAGTTCCACGGACTTCTTGAAATCCAAGGTATAGGCGCGGGTGCCGCCTTGGCCGTTCAGCCACGACGGCACGGCGTATTTTCCGCTGGCGGAGGTGCTGATGTGGTCGGGGAACGCACCGGGGACGGGGAAGTCTTTAGCATCCAGCGTGCCTACGATTTTCTTTTCACGAATATCCAGGGTCAGCAGGCCGTAGATTTTCTTTTCCTTCGTGGATTCGTTGTAGCTGGTGGCCATGAGGGAGAGGTAGCGGCCGTCGGCACTGGTGGTGCCTTCTCCCTTGGTCCAGTAGGAGGTCGCATCCGGCCACGGGGTTTTGCCTGTGAAGTCGAACACCACGTCTTTTTTCTTGGTGGTGGTGTTGTAGGTCCACCAGGTGGTGCCGCCGTTGCGGTCGGTGAAGTAGATGAGGTTCGGATCGGTGGGGTGCCAGATGGGTTCGCAGTCGCCTGCGAGCGTTTCAATAGCACCCAGGTTGCGGAAGGTTTTCCCGTCGTAGAGGTACCAGGCTCCGCGACCGTCTTGCGCGAGATAACGGGAGTTGTCAGCGTTGAACGCCTGCCTACGGGAGTATTCGTGGCGCATGCGGCCGCCTTCGCCATCGGACGCGGCCGTGGCGCGGTGAACGTGGGTTCCGTAGGCGGGGTCGGTGAACTCGCCACCGGGCTGAGGTTTATCCACTGACTCAATGGCATCGGCAGACAAGGGAGTCAGGCCCGCGCTCTGTTGTTTTTGCTGCTGCGTATTGTGCTGCTGCGTTTTCTGCTCGGGACTCCGCTCTGCCGTGCGTTCTGTTGTCCGTTCGGTGCTTCTTTCCGACGTCCTTTCTGTCCTCTCCACCCTTTCTACGGCCGCCGCGTTTTGGCCCATCGCCAGGGTCAATGCAGCCATTGCGCACACGGTGCTCACTCGAATCCGGTGTTGGTTCACAACCTCATCCTTTAACTCTCAACCCAACAGTTAGTGGATAGGCTACTCTGTAAATGGCCAGCGTATCAATACTTTTTGTAAGATGAGGATACCTCACCAAAACCTCACCGAAATTGCCAGACTACCTATAGTAGATAGTTAGATAACACAAGGGAAGTGTTAAGGATTGCCGAACGTGAGGGCAGTGGAGGAGTCCTGGGTCACTCGGGTCGGGGAGTCATCCTGACCGTGTATCACGCGTGTGGTGAACTCCACGTTCCCCGCCGGAGGCAACGCCTGGGAGAGATCAAGACGCAAGTGACCCGCCGAGGCAGTGCGGGAACTCAGCACTTTCAGCTCGCCGCCGCCATCAATGGGAATCGCGCCCACGGTGGGGCGCTGTTCCACCGAAACATCCAGTTCAACGGTCGAATCCTTCACGGAAGTCAGCGTGTACGTCAGTGTTTGCAGCATGGCGGATTCCCCAGCCACCCGGCTATCCACTGTCCACTGCGCGCCCACACCCACGGCGTCAGCGGGGAACACCACCGGTAGGGACAGCATGCGCATGGCCTGGCGTTCCACCACAGCGCGTGCCTCATCCGTGGCTCCCGTCGGCGCGCCGAAACGCACCATACTCACCTGGCCGGATTTGGCGCGATCCCACGCCATGGTGAATCCCGATGCCGAGGACATGTCCTCTTTGCCCGCGTTGAGGTCGTTGAAGGTGAGCACCACATCTTCCTCTTCGCCCTGTCCGGCTGCTACTGACACTGTGGAGGAAAACGTCGAATCCACAGCGCCTGACGGCGACTCGGGTGACTCGGAGAGTGTCGCGGCGTCGTCACCCGACAGCGTCTGCTGCCTAAACCCGCTGGTCACCGTCACGGGGACGGACTGCTCAGGTGCGCCGGAAAACGCCAACACCTGCTGTTCACCCGAACCGGGGTTGGTGAGGGTGACGCGGGGGCGTCGACAGGCAGCGAAATGGTCTGCTGGGCCGCGGCCGGATCCTCCGATGAGGAATTCGATCCACGACGCCACCAGCAACGACGCGGCAACAACGCAGCATACAACTGACATGGTTCTTCGCACGACGATCAGACTACCCTCCCAGGTACAGTTTCAAATAGGAATGGCGGCCATTTTAGGGGAAGATGGACTACGTGACACGACCGAAACGGAGCTTTAGGCTCGCGATGCTGGCCATCGCCATCACCGTGGGCATCATCGATCAGATAACAAAAATAATCGTCCTCGCGCGGCTAGAACCGGGCGTGGCGTACCCCATCATTGGTGACTGGTTCCGCTTCTTTCTCATCTTCAACTCCGGCGCCGCCTTCTCATTCGGGCAAGGCATGACCTGGATTTTTACCCTGATACAGCTTGGCTACATCATTGCCATCGCCTTCTACGCGCCGCGCATACGCACCCTGGCCACCGCCCTGAGCCTCGCGCTGGTTGCCGGTGGCGCTTTGGGGAACCCTCATTGACCGGCTCTTCCGGGCGCCAGCGTTTTTGTGGGGCACGTCGTGGACTTCATCTCTGTTGGGTCCTTCGCCATTTTCAACGTCGCCGACAGCGCCATCACCGTCGGCGTCGCACTGTTCGTTGTGTCCGCCTTCCTGGATGCGCGGCGACAGGGGGCTGCTGCTGGGAGCGAGGTGGCGCGATGAGTAACCGTGAGAGTCGGCACCTCATGGTTCCTGAAGGGCTCGACGGCATGCGGGTCGATGCCGCGCTGGCGAAACTCCTGGGCATTTCCCGCACCGTCGCCGCTGAACTCGCGCAAGCTGGTGACGTGCTTGTCGACGGCGCGGTCGTCGGCAAGTCTGACCGGCTCACCACAGACACCTGGCTCGACGTCACCCTGCCCGCAGCCCCCGAACCGCTGCTGCCCAAAGCCGAACCCGTCGAAGGCATGGACATTCTCTACTCCGACGACGACATCATCGTGGTGAACAAACCCGTCGGCGTGGCCGCGCACCCTACCGTCGGCTGGGAAGGGCCGTCCGTGATTGGCGGACTCGCCGCCGCTGGTTACCGCATCTCCACCTCGGGGCCGCCCGAACGCAAAGGCATAGTCCAACGGCTCGACGTGGGTACGTCCGGGGTGATGGTGGTCGCCGCCTCCGAACGCGCCTACACCGTGCTCAAACGCGCCTTCCGGGACCGCAGCGTCACCAAAACCTACCACGCACTCGTGCAAGGGCACCCCGATCCACTGCAAGGAACCATCGAAGCACCCATCGGGCGGCACCCCTCAGCAGGCTGGCGATTCGCCGTGACCACCGACGGCAAACACTCCGTCACTCACTACAACACCCTTGAAGCCTTCCGCGAAGCAACGCTGCTGGAAATACACCTGGAAACCGGCCGCACCCATCAAATCCGCGTCCACTTCTCCGCCCTGCACCACCCCTGCTGCGGCGATCCCATGTACGGCTCCGACCCGGCGCTGTCCGCACGCCTCGGGCTCGACCGGCAATGGCTGCACGCCGTCAGCCTCGGATTCACGCACCCCGCCGACGGCCGCTACGTTGAATTCCACGCCCCCTATCCCGACGACCTGCAAGGCGCCCTGGATGTCCTTAGACAAGGTTGACAGGTTTCGCGCCGGGGTTGCTGTGCTCGCAGGGGCAGGACTCATTGGGCTCGTCGGGATCATGGCATGGCAATCCGGTGACCCGCTACCTCCGCACCCACGCATTTTCAACGGTGACAGCGTGGGCCGCAACAATGGCGAAAGCATAGAGGCCTACATCGCCCGCTGCCGCAACACGCGTATCGACGCCGCGGACTCCTTCGCCCTGGTTACCTTCACGCAGCCATTGGGAGCTAGGGAGGCGGCCGAGACTGTGGGGTCGGCTGGCTCTGGCGGGGCTGGAGTTGGGCGTGTGAGTGCAGTGGTGCCCTATGAAAACGCGCCTATTGCCCTGCCGGAACCCGTTGCGGGGGCGACGCGCGAAGACGTGTTCCGACGCTGGGTCGGCGACGCACCCATCGCTGGGCTGATCGTGTACACCGGCGGGTCGGCTAAGGAAAAAAATACGTTCTGACCAGAGGGTTATGTGTGTTGAATCTTTGCCCGCAGATGCCGCGTGGGGGAAGTTTGGGATTAAACCGGTGTTGTAGGGGGTTTTCATAAACCTCATCATTTTCTGACATCACCCCTCACAAAAGCCCAGTTCAAAAGGTGTTATTTGTCAAGGATTGAGGTACTTGACAAGGAAAGTACCTCAATCCCTGACAATCCCAACGTCACGCAGTGAGAGCAGCGAGGCTGCCGCGGCGTCGTTAAGTGTGGTTAAGCGTGTTTAAGCGGTGGAACGGCGTGCCACAACAATGTCGGTGAGGTAAATGGCGACCGAGATCCAAATGATCACGAAGCCCACCCAGCGGATCGGCGTCAGCTGCTCATCCACCACGAACACCGCCCACAACATCTGCATCGTCGGTGTCATATACTGCAACATTCCGACCGTGGACAGGGGAATAAGCTTGGCGCCCAGGCCGAACAGCAGCAGCGGAACCGCGGTCACAAGGCCGGCACTGATCAGCAGTGCCGTGTGCCCCGCGCCGAAACCCGTGAACGTGCTTTGGTGTTGAGTTGTCAGAAACACCAGGTACAGTAACGCGATAGGGAAAAAGCACCATCGTTTCCGCCGCGAGACTCGCCGCCGCTGAGACATTCACGCGTTTTTTTGATCAGGCCGTAAAAGCCGAAACTAAACGCCAGCCCCAACCCCAACAACGGCGGCTGACCACTAGCGATGGTGAGCATGATAACCGCACAGGCGGCAATGGTCACGCTGATCTTCTGCAGGTTACGCAGCCGCTCGCCAAGAAACACCATGCCCAGCAGCACATTCACCAGCGGATTAATAAAATAGCCGAACGCCGCATCCGACACGTGCCCTGAGTTCACGGCAATCACATACAACAGCCAGTTCACCGCAATAATTATCGACGCCGCGCCAATGTTCAACCACGTACGACGATCTGCCGCCCGCAGCTCCCGGATCGCCTTCGTCGCGACAATCAAGATGAGCATGAACACGGCAGTCCACACCACACGATGCGCCAAAATCTCCAGCGGGGCTGCCGGCTTCAACAACGGAAAAAAAACGCGGCGAACGAACCCCCAGATCAAGTAGGGCCAGCACAGTGTAAAGCATGAGAATAGGATACTCGTGACGGGGAGGGGAGAAGCGGTGGGGATGGGACTACACCGGCTTGATCCTACCTCCAGAAACAATGTAAAGAATCATAAAGACGTAATACGATATCCAAAGAAGGAAAAACTGGGGAAAAAGGCCGCAAAGAAAGCCAGTATCCCACAGCGCAGACTACGCCCCTAACCACGCCAGCACTCCTGGAATGATCCCAAGGGAATGGTCCAAGTAATTGCCGAAAAGAGTACCTTAGGAAAAAGATGAAACACCGAATAGCCTATGAATGGAAACAGTACTATTGCGATCGAACACCACAATGACGCGACCTCATACTTATTCCTGGGTCTTGGCAATTTCCGCATAATCATCATCCTTACTTAAGTGGATTGCATGGAGGGTTTCTGAAATGTGTTGCCGCAGCTAGTGCCATGTCATTTTCTCCAAAACCTCTAAACTTACCGCGATTATTCCTGATATCTTCAACCATCTCACGATCGCATGAACATGCAAAATAATTTCTTTCACCGTAGCATCTGTCATGCTTGATCAGAAGCCATTATTTAATAAGTGTATTGTCTATCTATAATCATGTCAATACTTATCTGTAAAGTTGCTAATTTATCGGGATTTTAGCATGTCAATCAAGGGGGATATTTTTGGCTCGAATGATAACATGGGAGAGTGATCTGTAGCACCCGCTATAATAGTGAACATCATCCCGGCAGATATCAGATCTCGTGTGAACTTAAATTGATGATGCGCACTCATGAGCTTTTGGTGGAACTTAGCATGTGTAATCCAAAGTTAACTTTCGCGCATTCCTGATGTACTCCGCATCAAATATCGTGATGGCGTCTATTCGCAGGTATGGGAAATCTTCTGGCCAGGGGTCGTGCACGTCGGGTTCCAATGCGACTCCGGGTGAGCCTTCGGAAAAGTAGGCCATTTCGAAGTCGTCGTAGATAAAACTAGGGTCATTCTGCAGAACATCGGGTATAGAGTCGCCGACGTGGATGCTGCCAAGCAGTGTGCCCTTGTAATTTGTCAGCGCAGAGATTTTGTAGATAATGCCTGTTTGCACGTCCACGTTCAGCTCAACTGTGTCGTTGGGAAAGGAATATCTGATTGCATGTGTGGAGATAGGCGTATATTCCAGCCCGAGCCGTTGGTCATAGCATTCCAGCAGTGCAAATCCACCCAGAGAGCGGCCAGGCAGGATGTCCGCGTAGATGTCCATGCTGTGCCAGTGTAATGCGCGTAAGGCTGCGGTAGGGGCGGGCGTCGAGAAGCACCCCACCCGAATCACAGGGCTGTAACCTGCAGGGTCGCCATGCGGTCTGAAGGCGGTTATCATTCAGCGGTATGAGCAACTCTTCCTTCGTGCACCTACATAACCACACTGAGTACTCAATGCTGGACGGTATGGCGAAGGTGGACATGCTGGCCGCCGAGGTCAAACGGCAGGGCATGCCTGCGGTGGGGATCACCGACCACGGCAACATGTTCGGGTCGGACGCGTTCTACCAGAAGATGGTGGCGGAGGGGATTAAGCCGATTATCGGTATTGAGGCGTACTTGGCGCCGGAATCGCGGTTTAATAAGAATCGTATTCGGTGGGGCGAGCCACATCAGAAATCGGATGACGTCTCGGCATCGGGTGCTTATTTGCACCAAACCATGATTGCGGAGACCGCAACCGGGTTGCAGAATCTGTTTTACCTTTCCTCTATGGCGTCGTATGAGGGACAGTTGGGTAAATGGCCCCGCATGGATGCCGATCTTATTGCGGAGAACGCCACCGGGATTATCGCTACCACGGGGTGTCCGTCGGGAGATGTGCAAACCCGTTTGCGCCTGGGGCAGTTTGATGAGGCGCTGGAAGCCGCCGCCATGTGGCAGGACATTTACGGCAAGGAAAATTACTTCCTGGAGCTGATGGACCACGGCCTGGATATTGAAAATCGTGTGCGTTCCGAACTGCTGGAAATTGGTAGGAAACTTGATTTGCCGCCGCTGGTGACCAACGACTGCCACTATGTTCTGCAAGACCAGGCCCACGCGCACGAAGTGATGCTTTGCGTGCAAACCGGTAAAACAATGCAAGACCCGGATCGCTTCAAATTCGACGGTGACGGGTACTTTATTAAATCCGCCGCTGAAATGCGCGCGACCTGGGATAACCTTGTGCCCGGTGCCTGCGATAATACGCTGCTGATTGCTGAGCGCGTACAGGATTACAGCAAACTCTGGGAAGCACATCCGCACGACCGCATGCCCATTGCCAGTGTTCCTGACGGGCACACGCCTACATCATGGTTGACGCATGAAGTGATGGAAGGGCTGAAAGAGCGTTTCGACGGAGGGATAGTTCCGCAGGTCTATATTGACCGCGCGAACTACGAAATTGAGGTTATTGATATGAAGGGCTATCCTTCATACTTCCTCATCGTGGCGGATTTGATTAAACACGCGCGCTCGATTGGTATTCGCGTGGGGCCGGGTCGTGGTTCCGCTGCCGGTGCTTTGGTGGCGTATGCGTTGACCATCACGAACATCGACCCGATTAAACACGGCCTGCTGTTTGAGAGGTTCCTCAACCCGGAACGACCCTCCGCACCCGATATTGATATTGACTTTGACGACCGTCGGCGCGGCGAAATGATTCGCTACGCTGCCGACAACTGGGGCGAGGACAAAGTCGCGCAGGTGATCACCTTTGGCACGGTGAAAACAAAACAAGCGTTGAAAGACTCCGCGCGCGCACTCTTTGGGCAGCCCGGCTACCAAATTGCCGATCGCATTACCAAGGCATTGCCGCCTGCGATTATGGCCAAAGATATTCCGCTGTCCGGCATCATGGACCCCGAACACGAACGCTATGGCGAAGCCGGCGAGGTGCGCGGACTCATTGAGAATGACCCCGATGTGCGCAACATTTACGAAACCGCACGGGGTTTGGAGGGCGTCGTTAGGCAGGCCGGCGTGCACGCCTGTGCCGTGATTATGGCGAGTGTGCCGCTGCTCGACTGCATCCCCATGTGGAAGCGGCCTGCCGACGGCGCGCTGATCACCGGCTGGCCGTACCCCTCCTGTGAGGCCATTGGCCTGCTGAAAATGGACTTCCTGGGGTTGCGCAACCTCACCGTTATCGGCGACTGCATTGAAAACATCAAAACCAACCGCGGCATTGACCTGGACCTGGAAGCCCTGGAAACCGAGGACGTGCCCACCTACGAACTTCTTTCGCGCGGCGACACCCTGGGCGTGTTCCAGCTGGACTCCGGTGGCATGCGTGAGCTGTTGAAACGCATGGAACCCACCTGCTTTGACGACATCGTCGCCGCTCTCGCACTGTACCGCCCCGGGCCCATGGGCGTGGGCGCGCACTGGGCCTACGCCGACCGCAAAAACGGCCGCGAAGAAATCACCCCCATCCACCCCGAACTTGAAGAACCACTGCGGGAAATTCTCGACGAAACTTACGGTCTGATCGTGTACCAAGAGCAGATCATGCGTATTTCCCAAAAAGTGGCCAACTACACCGCCGGACAAGCAGACGGATTCCGCAAAGCCATGGGTAAGAAAAAGCCCGAAGTGCTGGCCAAGGAATTTGTCACCTTTGAAGCCGGGATGAAAGAAAACGGCTTCTCGTCTGAAGCCATCAAAGCCTTGTGGGACACCATCGAACCGTTCGCCGCCTACGCGTTCAACAAATCGCACGCCGCAGGCTACGGGCTGGTGTCCTTCTGGACGGGATACCTCAAAGCCAACTACACCTCCGAATACATGGCAGCGTTGCTCACCTCCGTGGCAGACCGCAAAGATAAGTCCGCCATATACCTTGCTGACTGTAGACACTTGGGTATCCGAGTATTGTCACCTGACGTAAATGAATCTGCCTACACGTACCAATCCGTGGGTGAAGATATTCGCTTCGGACTCGGTGCAGTCCGGAATGTTGGTGAAGATGTTGTGGCCTCGATTGTGAACAGCCGCGGGAAAATCGGGAAATTCAAAGACTTCTCCCACTATTTGGAATCCATTGACACCGTGGCTTGCAGCAAACGTGTCACCGAATCCCTGATCAAAGCCGGTGCCTTCGACTCCCTTGGGCACCCACGAAAAGGCTTAGCGCTCATCCACGAAGACGCCGTTGACGCCGTAATCTCCACCAAAAAGCCGCCGATAAAGGGCAATTCGACCTCTTTGCCGGATTTGGCGACAGCGGCGGGGATAGCGGGGAGTAGACAACTTCTTTGCCGTGCAGGTCCCCGATGAAGAATGGGAACGCAAACACGAACTCGCACTCGAACGTGAAATGCTCGGGCTCTACGTGTCCGGACACCCACTCGACGGATACGAAGAAGCCATTGCCGCGCAAACCGACACCGAACTCACCACCATTCTCGGCGGTGAACTTAAACACGGTGCCGAAGTAGTCATCGGCGGAATCATCTCCTCCGTTGACCGGAGATTCAGCAAAAAAGACGGCTCGCCCTGGGCGATTGTCACCGTTGAAGACCACAACGGCGCGTCCGTGGAACTCCTGGTATTCAACAAACTCTACGCCCTGGTCAGCCCACAAATTGTCGAAGACAATATCATCCTGGCCAAAGCACACATATCCATCCGCGACGACCGCATGAGCCTCTTCTGCGACGATTTGAAAACCCCCGACCTTGGGCCAGGAAACGGAGCCGGACTACCACTCCGTCTGACTATGCGCACCGACCAATGCACCATGCCCACTATCGCCAAACTCAAACAAGTACTTGTGGCCAATTCCGGCGACTCAGACGTGTACCTCAAACTCGTTGACGGCGACGAAAGCACACTCATGATCCTCGGTGACCACCTTCGAGTTACTCGATCCGCAAGCCTCATGGGCGACCTTAAAGCCGCCATGGGGCCGGGGATATGGGGTAGTTCTGTTTGTTGCTGCGTGCTTTTAGGTGGGTGAAGCACGTAGCTCTTTGGTCTTTAGTACGTGGAAGTTGCTTGACGACGGCGCAGGGTGCCATGATGCGTTAGCTTCTAATGCTTCTAGTCTTCCACAGGCTCGAATGTTCGAGAAAAGCCGATCAACACACTGCTTGTTCTGGACCATTATGAGTGCCTTATGCACATGACGTACACGAGAGTAGACATGTATACGAGCTGGCAATACATAGAGAAGACGGGACAAGAAGAATCTAGACAATGCGTAAATGCCGAAGTGGTTTCCACCGTAAATAGCAGTAAGCTGCCCCCAAAAATAGGGGCGGTTAACTTCTAAAGGGGTAAAAATGTGATCTAGGTAATTAAAAGTCATATTTACCTAGCGTTCATTGTCTGCCATCATTAATCTGGTAGATGGTAAGAGCTAAGAAAACGTGAAAAATTGTTGATGGTTGCACAAAGGTGCTTCAATTGGAAGATGACCTGCGAAACGATGCGCTATCAACAACTTTCCCGTATCCATGAGATCTGGCAGTAAGGTGGTAAAAATGGAGACAACAAAGGAGCCGAAGCCGAATCCTGAGGGACCGGTATTTATTTCCTATTGCTGGGATGATGGGAAAAAATATGCTAACAAAATTAACGCACTTCTGCGTGCAATAGGGCTACGCGTATGGCGCGATATATATGATATGCCAGCAAATAATATGGCTCAGGCGGTGAGGGAAGTGCTAAACAACAAAACTTCCAGCGCTGTTCTAGTGGTTACGAAAAAAGCTGGTAAAAGCACATTCATGAAAAAAAATGAAATTCCGTTGCTTATCCAGCTAGCGAAAGATACATCTTTTCCATTTGTAATTGTCAACGCACTATCGGAAAAAAATAGGTCTATAAACTATAGTCGGCCTGATGAAATACTAGAAACTAACTCCAAGGTGCTTGAAGAAAGCAAGCAATACGATATTCGTGACGAGGATGGAATAAAAGCTTTACTAACGGAGTTGCTTAAAGCACGATTGTTGTATGTGAAAGAAAAAATGCAGAAAGAGGATCGACAATATTTCACAATTGATGTGGAAAGCAGGACACCCGCAACAACGTTTGAGGAAGTAAGAGGTGATCTACAAATACGCATCAATCCAGATGAAACTAACTCCGGAAAACTATCGAGGCAAGGTCTTGAAGATCTTAAAATTGCAATGCCTCTAGTTTCAGAAGCGCTAAAAAGTCTTCCCGAAAATACAACAATACGAATTACCGGTGGAATGCACCTTGCACCAGCACTTGCCGTTGGGCAAATGCTTCCAGTTACAAAGCAGGGCTGCATCGAAGTAATTGACAGATTTAAGGAAATGTGGAAATCAGAGCCAGAGAAAGATGCTCCTGAGGACGCAGTTGTTGTGCATGTAACGCAGCTGCGAAACGAAAAACAAAAAAAGAAAAACCGGGTAGCAGTAATGGTGTCCATGACGGATTCTCCTGATTATGCTATTTTTGATCGAATGGTAGAAAACGACGTCAGTGGGTTTGACGAAAAATCATCATTTCTGCGAAATATGATGATATTGATCCTAAAGTGGGGTGGCGAGCTAAGTAAAAAATCGCCAAAAAAATAAGATCTGCTGTACCGACACGACCCGAAATCCACCTCGCTTACTGTGGGCCAGCAGCATTGGCTTTTCTGATCGGAAGATGGCTTAATACTTATGAAATCATAGCATACGAAAGACTAAAAACAGAGTCAAGTTACTTTGACTATCAGCCAATCTTGAAAATCAATGCAGGTGCCACTGCACCCATTCAGGAGGTCTTCGATTCTCCTGATCTTGGTGACGATAGGGATTGTCCGATAAAAAAATATAAGGAAAAAAATAATATGTATTTGGCGATGGTCGAGACCAATAGTAATCAAGCCTATATCTTTTTCAACACAGAGACAACGCGATCATATTGGTGCCTCCTGGCTAATCTCGCAGGTTCCCAAATGGTTTGACGAGTTTTGTGAAGAACACAAAAGAAGTATTTACAAAAGTTTCTGGGAAAGTTGTAGCGACTTTTGAAAGTAAAGAAGAGGCCCATGAATTTGTACGATGGATGACGTTAAAAGCGCTGAAGGAAGCTCCTGGACTCGATCTTTCTGGGGGCATATCAAAAATAAAGACGTCAGAAGTTACCGACGCTGATTTGTACACTTTACGTATGCGAGTTGAAGACTATAATGCGCGTCGTGTCCCGCCAGATGCCCGCTTCCCTGTTAATCCCTTTTAGCATCGTCTGTGACGAGTCAAAAATCGCAGCCTCGCCGAAAAATTTGAAAACGATGAGCGATCTCCGCTGGCCGATCAGACCCTATCTGAACCTATTCAGCATAAACGTAAACATGCACAGCAGGCACGTGACCATATACTCAATATTATCCGCGATAAACTGAATGATAACATTGATGAACTAATATTTGGAAATGAAGATGAAGAATATAATATTCCCAAAGATAAAGCCGTAAGTCTGGTTCCCAATCTCTATCAACTGGAACGTTTTTTTAACGCGAATAATGAAAAAACGAAAGTCGATGATGAAATTAGCGACGATGATGATGTCGCTAGATTGAACTGGGTGGGAGTAATTCATGCAGATGCCAACAATTTAGGAAGCATATTTACGCAGCCAGAAGCGATAATAGAAAAATTTGACGACATTGAAATATTTGATCAATATGCTTCTGACATCGGAAAATTTCTCAACGATGTCTCGAATGCCGTAGAGGAAGCTACGGAAAAGGCGTTTGTGAGCGCCTGGATATCTGTATATCAAGCAATGTGTGCTAAATCAAAGCAAAATCATAAGGAGTATCCAAGTGTTATACCTCTCGTACCTATTTTACTGGGGGGCGATGATGTTATAGTAATTTCTGATGGCCGCTACTCGATGACATTTGCAGTGGAATATCTAAGATGTTTCGAAAAATTTACTGCTGAATACCCCATTTTGCGCCAGCTAGCTCGAGCAGCTCGGGCGCAAAAAACAGGTGTTAAGAATAATGAATCTATGGGAATGTCAGCTGCCGCGGAGTAGCTATCGTAAAAACTCCGTTTCCTTTCTATGATGCATGCAGAATGGCAAGTTCATTATGTGATATCGCTAAAGATAAAACTCGCGATTTATCGGCAGTAAATTTTCATATTCATTATGATGCATCTTCTATAGATATTGAAGCTGCACAGGAACAGTATGCAACGATTACAGCGCGGCCTTATATTGTTGCCGATGTAGTAAATAAAGATAAAAGACTGATTGGATGGGAAAAGGTTGTGAATGCTGCCATTGAAATACGTGGATTAGGGAAGAGTGATGGATTGCCACGAAATCAACAGGCCGCGCTACGACAAGTTCTTGATGACGATCAAGCGACCGCAATAAATAGATGGAAGTTGCTAAAACTTCGAGGCTATTCTTCCACATTATCTGCTTTAGAAGGAGAGGATCCAGCTATTGGTCCATATTTATGGAAAAATAATGATATCTACGCTGGAAGCTTGTTGCTTGACGTAATGCAACTTAATGACATTATTCCTGCAGAGGCTCTGATACTAGACGCCGAACGCAAATATAGGGGAGGTGACATATATGACAATTAAAATACTAGAAATTAACGAACCGCGAATATTACAAGTTGAAATTACTTCAGACTGGAACTTGGCCTCAGGCTCAGGCCGACTAACGAGTGTTGACTCTGCCATCCGCCGTACAGGGGAACTGCCATACGTGACAGGGACTGAAATGACCGGTCTCGTTCGTGCTGCTGCTCTCGAAGTTGCCAAAGCACTCGATGCCGAAAATGTGAATCCACAAACGCCTGGGATGAACTGGCAAAAGTGGGTAGTGGAACTATTTGGTAGAGAAGGGGGAGGAAACGGCGCAGCCATCATGATTCGACCAGCGTACCCGTCCGAGGAAGTGCCAACTACTATACAATCTGGAGTTAGCATAGATGAAAAGGGTGTAGCAAAGGAAGATCATCTTTGGTTTGTGGAAAAAGCGCAGCAACGAAACTAGTATCAAACGTGGAGCTTTTGTTAGAAGATACTACCGGCAGAGCCATTTGTTGGGATGATGAATGGCGGAAGCAAGCAACAATAATTGTGGGGACTGCCTGCGGAATTATAGAATCATTGGGTGGCAGGCGTACCAGAGGTGGGGGACGATGTAAAATTTCAATGCAGGATGCTGTGCCGAAGGAGTGTGCAGCAGGTTTGCGGGAACTAATCAACAAAGCTCCATCGCCGCTAAGACGTAGGTCAAGAGAAGCTTTGCAGATTGCTGCGTTACCAACTGATCAAAATTGGGTGGAAATTCCAATTATGATGAAACTAAAGCAGCCGTTGCATCTCAACAGGTGAGCGGCGTTCTAATACTCAGCATTCTCATGATTTTATACGGGGAACTGCTTTACTTCCATGGGCGCATAAATCGTTGCTCAAGGCAGTCACTGAAAACGACGTAGATCCCCAGATAATCAGAGAAGTTGAAAACGCAGTAGGTACAGGTCGGTTGCGCGTGGATGATCTTCGAAGAAGTACACCAGCAGATGCCAAGACATATTGTGAGCCATATAACGTATTGCCTATGTCACTTGCGCTATCTAAGATCCGCAGTTCAGACGATCTTGATGAGTATATAATTAATACTTTATCTTCTAATGAAAATAACGGCAAATCGGCCAGATTAAAGAAAATTCGAAACCGGATAGGGTATAGTTCGAGAAAATACTATAATTGTAGCACCAAAGGTCCAGATGACATCATCGATACATACTGCGCTAGAAAGAGGGGGAACTATAGCTAAAGAAGGTTCTCTTCATGTCATCGAAGCAATAGATAGCGGCCAAATATTTTTCTGGAAAAATATGGATTCACGACGAGCTTTTTAATCATATTGAAAAAGCATTAAAAATAAGTTAGCATTGGAAAGCTTTTTAGCGGCTTAACAAGGATTGGGGGAATCGTCGAACCGAATTTGGTTTGGTTGATATCACCCTCATTTTTACCCATCAAGCTTTTGTAATAGTCAGACGAAAAATGTTTCAGCACAAGCTGCGACGGCCCTTTGGTTCAAATCAGATTCCATCTTGTTGTCACCGGGATTAGGGCCAGGAAGTATTCGCGATCTTCCAGCAGAACTATCGCGTCATGGTGTGAAAGCTAACATCGAATCTTTTGAGGAGCATGAGGTTGTAATAGCTCGACATAGAAGAATTGATTCATATCATCAATATGCTCGCAAACCGCGTACTACATTTTAATGCAATTTTGGCTGGTTCAATAGTGAAGATAATGCTCCAGAATCCCGAAAAAGATAGAGCGATACTCGCTCAGCTTGGAAAAATAGGCCTTGGTTTGCGTACCGCAGAAGGGTACGGTCGATTCGAAATTGTAGATCATTTACTTAGCGAGCGACGGTATAAAAGAGGAAAACAATGCTTAAAAGATTACTTTTTTAGAAGTTCCCGCCGAATTGGAATCTCCACTTTATTTAGGCTCGTTGGAAGACGTAGTGTATCGAGAGGAAGTTGATAATCCTGACGTCGAACGGCGAGGTAAGGACAGGAAACTCGCAACTAACGCGGCCGGAAAATTCGTCTTGCGAGGGTCTTCTATTGCTGGCGCGTGTAAGGCAGCATGCAGTCGGAATCTCAGACGTGCATGGGGAGATGTCGACAATCCATCACTAATATCAGTCGATGATGTTGTTTTGAATGTACCGAGGCCTGACAAACGTGTTGGTAATGCAATAGATCGCTATACGCGTACAGTAACAGATAGTTCCTTTTATCAATATCAGGTTATACCAAGAGGAACAAGATTTTCTTTAACACTAAGATCAGATTGCAGAACTAAAGAAGAAGAAGATATCGTCCGAAGCACATTTGACGAGCTAGCCGATCTGATTCATTCAGGATTGATTCATTTAGGTGGTAGAAAAATGTTGGCTGGGGGAAAAATTAGAATTTCCTCTCAACTCGGGGAAGTAAGCGAATGTAGAGTCTTTTCCGCAGATCTAAATTCCATAGAAGGTATCTACGACTGGATCAATGAAAATCATATGGAAAGTCTATAGTTCCTAAAAAAATTTTGGATGATAGAGTATTGCATATTACCTTAGAATGGTCGCCTCACTCAAGCAGTGTTGGTTGGCAAGCAGCATGAGTTTGCCAGCAAGACGAGTCTTATTCTAATATTATTGAGCCTTTGGTTGATGCTGATAGCTGCGCCACCTTGCCAGGCTCCTCTATTCGCGGCGCATTTCGCGCACATCTTTCGCGAATTGTAAATACTATATTGCAGCTCGATCACGACAATTGGCAGGGGTTGGCGACGCACGAACAAATTTCCTCTGAAGCGAAAATAATTCGAAGAATTTTTGGAACTTCTCAAAACGCAGGTGCTATTCATGTTGATGATAGCCACACATCTTCGAGGAACTTGGCATACTTGAAGCGTGATCTATAAGCATAGATAGGTGGACGGGTGGTATCATTGACGGCGAACGTGGTAATCACGAGGATAATATTGGCGGCCACCTATTTTCCACTGTTGCAGTAGCAAATAAAGAGTGGACTCCTATAACTTTCGAAATTCGACTTGAACGTTTAGGCAATGATGACGAACAACGTGCGGCCTTATGTCTTATAAGCATTGGTCTAGCAGAAATTGTAACGGGTTACCTTTCACTTGGAGGGAGTACCACGAGGGGGTATGGTCAAATCGATGTGCATGGCGTGATCTGGTCAGTTTCATCATGTTCGTCGAAAGATTATTTTAATTTTTCAGTATCAGATCAAGAAGCTGGAAATGTCTCTGAAAGTATTTCTAATTTTAGGCGCCGTGATATTGCTTCTAAGATTTTACTTCATGCCAAGGATATCGAGCCCTCCACTGGATGGGTTAAAGTGATAGAGTCGATAGAAAAGATCGGCGCAGATTATGAGGAAGTTGAATAGACATGAAAGTCGAAAGTGGGATGCTAGAAGAAGGCGCCTTGCAGGTTATTAGAGATCCAAATCTCGACCTTCAAGATTCTTTAAGAAAGATAGGATATGAAGCACAATGGATGGGGTGGGCCTATACAACTATTGGGGCTATATGGGTTAAAGGTATCTCGGAAGCAAATTTAGGTGTCAAATTAGATTTACCTAGCGGGATCGATATGAATCAAATATATGAGGCAAAGCTTTGGGCGACGAGGCTTGATGCTAAGAGTTTGAATGAGCCGAGGTTACAAGAGTTTAGATGGATAAATGGCTTCGGCTTTAGTGCTGTAAGTATTTTTAAAGCTGGATTCTGTGCAGATGACGGTTTTGAGCCATGTCTGATGCGTAAAATGACGTTACTCAACAAGTCTTATCAGAAAGATAGTGAAGGTTTTTGATATGCTATGAAATATTCCTTGAGAAGGAATATGGAAACATAGAATATATTGACACAATTATTAAAGAGGTGGAGAGTTAAATAATGCGCAAGTATTCCTATTACGGTATTTCGACCCGAAATCGAAGCACTTTTTCGAGACGGATCTCTTGCCTTTAGTCAGTTTCGTGCAGATGCTTATCCTAAAAGGATTTGGCCATTTTCATGAAGAGTCTGTCAGCGGCGAAGTAACGTTGGAAATAGAGATTGCGTCGCCAACTATACCAGGCTCAGTCGTAGATTGTGGAGGTAACGATGCACTCGCGGTTCCATCGAGATCAGGTTCTAAAGATGGAGCAGCAAGTCTGATGGATTCTGAAATTCCAGTTTCCAGTTTAAAAGGTGTTATTTCCTCGGCCTACGAGTTAGTTACATCTTCTGCGTTTTTCGTGTTTTTCGGTCTGCATCAACATCAGTTAACTAATAGACGCACTAAAGAAGAGGCTAGTAAACTTGTACCTGTTATTTTAAAAAATGATGGTACCTCTTTTTATCTCGACATTATGCCGGGGACTAATGACGTCAATGCTCTTTTTAAAGGGAAGGGAAATATGTACAGCTATGCTGCTATTATTCCCGGACCAGAATCTAATGTAGTTGATATTATTAACGACAATGGAAATGTGATTATTCATGATGGCCGAAAGATGCTTAGGCATAAAGATCTTGCTAAATTATTGGGGCATGGTAGCATGGTCAAGGTTATACTAACACCAGAAGATGTGCGGGGAAGATTCGTCCGTTATGTAGTAACTGATGTTTGGAATAATGAACTTGGCAAATTCGAAAAATTTTTCAGATTGCGACACGGCAATAGCAAGAGTCACGACGTTTTAAAAACGTCGGGCCTTGTGGTACGCACTGCGCCTTATACTTGTCTAGATAACCTCAATTCGAGACTAATAGATACTAAGGTGAATGAATTTCTTTTTTTCCGTATGGAATCCTGCCGCTCTAGTCATTTTCAGATTTCTGCTGGCGATGTTTCTTCTCTTAAAGAAGTGTTGCATAGTTATATAAAAGAGATTTTTATTACTCAAGAGTCGTGATGATGGGGGTGATCCAGCCGCAAATGCTAATGGTCGCGCATGGTATTCAATCAACAATAGAGTGGTTTCAGACATTGTTACAAAGTTTGGATTGGGGAAGTTACTCGTGATAATATAGGTAATTGGATTGATGAACAATCTCGTTCGGAATCTGGTCTTCCGCTGTTTGCTGAGATAGATTGGGGCTCTAGGAATCTTATATCACTTTCTCCTGTTCAGATTGGTAGGCGTGCCGTGGGGGTTTCTCCTTTTAGTTTGGCGAAAGATTCATATATGAACCCGGTTCTTCATATTAAGCACTCCTCGCCCGGGGAACGGCTTTTTGGATTTGTTATTGATGAAGATGACGTGCGTCGCTACTCTTTTTTGCATGATGGTCGGCAAGATTTTTCTAGGCGTTCGGGGAAAACAAATAAGTCAAATAAAAGTGTTGTTGCTTATCGCGGACATATTATGATTTCACCGATTGTTCCAGTTGAATCTGATACAGATTTTCTTGCCCGGTGCCGTTTGAATCAACCATGGTACCTCAAGACTCTTGCGAATCCGAAACCGTCTACTGGTGTACCGTATTTCCACAATTCTAACGGAAGGGTTGACGAACTGCGAACACGGGGAGACGCTTATTCTAAAAATGATCTTCTTGTTAGAAAGGTGTATCCTACGCATCGCGATATGTTATTCGAGACAACGCTTGGAAAAGCCGAAGAGGATCCTGGTCAGATTAATCTTACTCAGAATTCGCGTGTAGTGTCATATTTGAAGCCGGGGGCTAAGTTTAGAACAACGATGAGATTTGTTGATACTTTCGAGGCAAGAATTGGCGATTTTGCTTTGGCTGTTCAACCCTAAAAATTTGGTACCGTATAGTCAAAAAGACGCAAAACCATTTTTGACGATCAAGTGGGTTATCATCGATTGGGGCACGGTAAAACCATATGGTCTTGGAGCAGTTAAGATTACCGCGATTGATCTGCAATGTGTTTCTACTGAGAACCTCCGTAGTAGCTTAGTAGTTCAATTGAAGGTTGTTTAGGCTTTTTATGACGAGGAGATATGCAGTCCAGTATTGATTCTTTTGAGCAATATCTTCCTTTTCGGTTTCGATGCTAGCTCGTCTGTCAAAGCGTTTATTGTTTCAGCGTATGGATTTGCTGGGCCTCGTTCAATACCCGGGCGCTCACAATCCTTTGCGGGATGGAGATATCTGATCATTAACTGGTTTCAAAGTCGGGAGAAAAATAGAGTTGACACAAAGTTGGGTAAGGATAGAATTGATACTACTTATAATTATGGTGAGTTATAACGGGATTTATGAAGATGGGAATAGTGGACGTTTTTGGGTCTTGAGAGACGCTAGTGCGCACTTTCCCTACCGTAGCTTCGCTGCTATTACAAGGATTTTGGGTAATGCAGGTTTTCTTGCTAGAATGCGGCTTAGAACCACCTAGAAGCTTAGAAAACTAAGCCAGCAGATGCGTCGCAAACATGAAGAAAGAACTTGTTTTTCAGGCTAGCCATTAGCCAAAAGTACCATTAAACAGAAAAGTCTTTCTAGATGCTGAGTCTACTGTTCCTACCTCGACATCGGGAAGTCAGATTGCTGATTCGATCTGCTGGTTTGATATCGGTTCTCTAGCTTACTATAATCCCGCTATCAACTTGCTATTTTTTTAACGTACAAACATTGCTGGTATTGCGCAGTTGATCGATGCCACACTGTTTATCGACTTGTCTACTAAGATGGGATCAGTCAAGCAACCGTTTATTGCTAGCCACATGAAATACTTGATGTGATCGCACAACATGTGACCACTCTATAGAGATTTTTGGTTGATCAGTAAGCAGCAGGAAGGACGATTTTCTGCGTGGGTGGCACTCTCATTTACACCGATGGCGTTGTCGCCGATGATAGCGTTGAAGAAATTGTTCATAAAATTACTAGCTGCTCTTCTGGTAAGCACTGCTGTTTCGGTCAGAGCGCGCAAGTTTTATTATCCAATCGTGACAACATATCCTTATATATCGTCCCCAGTCGAACCTGGGGGGGGCAATACACGATATCAGTGCAGCGAGGCCAGCATATTTTCAATACTATGTGTAGCCAGCTTGTGAATCTTCGTCGGTAAAGGTTAAGTATGTAGCGCCCTAGTGGTTAATACCCCGCCTACAGGAAGCCGCTTGAAAGCTGATGATGAGACCATCAGTGAAATTGTCGCCGATATCAGGGTACCCACTGAGGGAAACGCAGCGTTAAAGCACCAAAATGCAATCAAACCTGTGAGTCTATGCTCATTGGCGATCACGAAGATTGTCTTGAATGTAGTGGTATTAAGATTGCTGTATTATGGCTCGAATTGGTGATCCTGGTGAGAAAACCCGTTGGTTCGCAAATTGTGTCCACGAAAAGTAGGTGGCTTTCAACAGTGTATTTCCATCCGCTATATCGCGGTACTTGGTTTCCAACACGCCCGCTGAGGGCAGCGACGTGTACGGCCGTCGGATCGTTTCCATCCGCTATATCGCGGTACTTGGTTTCCAAACCGTCAGCAAAAACCCTGAAATGGATCTTGTTGAATATGAAGTTTTCCATCCGCTATATCGCGGTACTTGGTTTCCAACCATGTGTGTGTAGACTGCGAATCTAAATCTGTGTAGGTTTCCATCCGCCGGTATCGCGGTACTTGGTTTCCAACGGAGCTAAAGTCTTCTCACTGCGCTCGTTTGGTTGTTTCCATCCGCTATATCGCGGTACTTGGTTTCCAACGCGTAACTGTGGCCCGGTGGATACCTGGCGGCGATGGTTTCCATCCGCTATATCGCGGTACTTGGTTTCCAACCCTACCAGAAAAACACCCTCTGACCAGCGGCGGAGGAAACGGTTTACACACCCCCCGTCGAATAGATCACATTCCCACATTTGCTTCCTTAAATCACGATAAAAACACCAGGGTCAACCCACTACACACCAAACGCCGGTATCGAGTTTTCTCAAGCCGGTTTTGCACCCCCAGGTATTAGCCCTGGTCATGTCACATAACTGTCCAACAGAGTTCGTCGTGGTCATCATCTACTTGTCCTTTCAATTTCGCGTGGGACCAGCAGGTTTGGCATTGTCGTAGGACGATCAGGCTGTCGTGGTTGTGGTCCATGAACTGTTCGATTTGTTCGATCAGTGTGTCTAGTTCACTGCGCCTCGATGGTGATCAGGAAGACTGATCGCTGGATGCGGTTGCCGTGCTTGGAGTCGCGCGGCTGATTTTGGCACGATTGTTGTTGTTCTGCACATCAGGCCACAATGTCTCATCATCGCCATGACATTCCACCCATCTCGTAGTCGTTGCGTGTAATCGCACCAGCTAGGCGTTGTGCTTGCCTGTAGAGGTGTCCACGTATGCTTCCTGTGAAGTCTGGAAGTGAGCCTTTGACCACTTGTAGCATTCGTTCTTCGTATGCTTTGAGTATTTCTTCGCGCCCCTTTTTGGTGAGTGAGTATGCCCTGTCCTTCAGGGTTTTTTGCGTGCGTGTTTGCTGGTTAGGCGATTTCGCGTCGCAGCGTTGAGTACTACTTGGTCCGCGACAAGTGGCCGGAACTTCTGAGCAGGTCAGAGTGCGAGGCTCGGCCGTTTTCCTTGTGGACTGTGGAGTACCCCCAAGGGCCGGGTTCTAATCCGGCTGCTCGTAATGCGGTGACACATTCTCCGAGTAGTACCGTAGAGGAACGAAAGGGATGCATTTGCTAGGTCAAGAGGCGGCCGACGCGAACGCTTGGTGAAAGCCAGTTCATCAGGTAAAAGTGACCCATAGGCGGCGAAGTATTCTTTTGCTGCAGCGCCTTCGAGGCCCATGGCTTCGTCAATGCTCGCGGCATCATCGAGCATCGACATGAATTTGCGCATGTTATGATCGCGTTGCTGACTTTTTCCTCGGATTCGCGTTTGCTAAACCGCTGGAGCACGACGATTTGTTTGTGGATTTTTGCTCGAATGATAGCGCAGCTGATTTCTAGTTGGCGTGGAGTATCATTGATTTCTACTTGGGCGATGAGCCGAGTTGCGTGGGCTTTTGTTGTGGCTCCCTGCATGACACCCAAGTATGTTCCGCGTCTACTGCCTAGTACTATGTCTACGCCATTGCGCATCGCCCATGATCGAACTCCAGCTGATATGGCCACGGATCCAAACGCGACGATGCGGCTGACATGTCCACTGGGGATATCAAAAAGTATGGTGGGCTTCCCATCATCTTTACCGCTACGTTTTTTTGTCGTCATTCCAGCTGGCTTTCTCACGATTTTCAACAATCAGTCTGCCGTTGTAGATGCGGAGGTACGCTGTCTGCAAACCCAAATACAGCACCCTATTTTCAGGTTCTTGGACGCGTTGGAGCGGCATGGCTGGTGGGTATTTTGGGCCGAAGTCTTCGCCGAGGAAGGCAAAGCCGTCGTCGAAGGTCATGATGTCGGTTTTGTCGTCGCCGAGTTGCATGTTGAAGCTCCTGAGTATTCGTTGGCAGAATCGGGCGGCGTCTCCTGAGTTCTTCTCTGGATTCGCCGACCACAACAATGCGTCGTCGGCGTAGCGAACAACGGTGAATCCTGCGGCGTTGAGGGCGTCGTCAAGGTCTACGAAAGAACCAGGTTCATCAGCACAGGGGAAAGCGGGCAGCCGAGGGAAGTCCGGGAAGTGTGCCGCGCATTTTCCCGTTTCCTACTGTTCTGCTGTAATTGTTCCACCACATCGGTGATGTCGGTGTCGTGCACTGCCTGGGTGAAGCGATCACGCAATATCGGGGGAGGGAGGGAAAACAATCGTCAACATCGGTTCGCAGCACCCACTTGAGCCCCGTTTCGCGGGCATCAACAAAACGCTAGTGCACAGCATCCGCCACGCCTAATCCTGGCGGTATCCAAACGCGGACGCGCCGAGCAGTGGATCAATACGGGAGGTAGTAGGCGAGTATCGCGCGGGCGACAATGCGGTCTGTACTGCGGGGATGCAGGGTGCGTTCTTTGCCGTTTGTTTCAATGTCAACTTCTGGTGAACTGGGTATGACTTTGTAGCTTCCATCGAGAAGCGCTTCTGATAAGCGCAGCATTTTTCTTCTGCCTCTTCCTGGAATTTCAGAATGCTGGGTGCGAGGTTCCATCGTCGGATTCTCGTTTCTGCACCTTCTTCCATGCGATCCCGAGGCTGCGCTCCGAGAAAGCATGTTCAGCAAGCCATGACATGCAGTTACCCGTGCGGGTGCTGATCGCTGGCCTTTGATCGCCCTGATTTCGCATTCACTGGGCTCACCGGATTTACTTTCTGCACACCCCGCAACCTTTCAACGTGAAACCCTGATACCTGAGTAGGGTGCGAGTCGCAGTTACTTATCGGCAATGGGCGCGAGTTCTCGGTCGTCGCAACGCAGGTGGAGTTCCCCAATGCAACCGGAAATGATCTGGCGGTGAAAAATCCACTGTGGTGCTGGAAAGGTTGAGATCACTTGCCCATACCGTACGACCCAGATCATGCAGGGAGGTCACGGAAATCGACGTCCCGCACATCGCTCCAACGCTCCCAATGCTGCGAAAGTCCGCGCAGAATGGCAGGAATATTCGGCAGGAGAATTGCGGGAGCCAGAACGATGCGTTGTGGGGGTGAGTAACGCACATCCCACTGCGTAGTGCCATGCCAGTGTGCAAGATCATCCCAGCCTCATAGTGAGTCATGTCGGCTGTGCTCACGCTGGTGTGGTGTTCTCCCAGCCGCAACGTTGGGTCATCGTTCAGCCGATCAAGCAGAATGTCTGATAGCTCGTCAACAAGCAGTCCGTTGGAATCCGTATTCCCGTGCCGCTCTGCGAGTGGGGAAATGGAATAGGGCTTGTGCGTGGTCCAGTGGGCATCCCCAACATCGAACCAGCGGGTGGTTGCTGCATGAATATGTTCCATACGCACGGGCAACTGTACGGAGTTAAGGAAATCCACCATTGTGACGGCACTGGTCTGTCTCTCGGGAAAAATCTGGCTAACTAAAACTTATCGAAAAGAGTATATGGTTATTCCCGCGAGCGAGCAGTCTGTCACCTGTTTTGGGGTAATAAAACGCACGTCAAAATGAACATCTACGCATTTCGACAACCCTAACTCGCGTTAATCTTGTATATATTCACTGCGTTATATTCCTCCGCTTCCCGCACCCCTGGTCGATTCCCCACCAGCATCGGGACTAGAATCTCCCCATGACCGTTCGGCACCGATAGCGCTGACGCCGGAGCCGCCGCTGCCAACAACCGCCGGGACCCCCACCCCCAGCAAAAACCAGCAAGCCCACCACAATCTTACGCTTCCCATTCACGCTGCTGATATCCAGCTGGCCCAGGCCCGCATTTCCAGCGTGATCGCCCCTGACGCTCCTGCAGTATTGCCCGCGTTTGTCCGAGCAGACGGGCGCGGAGTGTATTTAAAGCGTGAGGATCTGCAGGATGTGCGTTCCTATAAGATCTGGCGGTGCCTCATACAATATTGGCAGCTGACGCCGGAGGAGCGTGAGGCGGGATTGTCGCGGCGTCGGCAGGCAATCGCGCGCAGGGCGGGCTGGGCCTATGCGGCCGTAAGAAACTGCGATCAAGGGCCGTGTATTTATGCCGAAGCAGACGCCGAAGCAGAAGCTTGATCGTATTCGCGCGCACGGTAACGGCAATGCTGAGCTGGTGCTGACTGGTACCACCTTTGATGAGGCATCGCAGGCTGCGAAGGAATATGCGGCGGAGACGGGTGCGACGCTGATGGAGCCTTCGACGCCCGCGAGACCATCGTTGGTCAGGCACGGTTGCGGCGGAGATTCTTGCGCAGCTGATGGCGCTGGGCGCAGGCGGAACACGATTATTGTGCCTGCTGGCGGCGGTGGCTTGATTTCGGCGGCGAGCTACCCGGCGGATATGGCCCACGCACGGCGATCGTCGGTGTGGAGCTCCTCGTCGGCGGTATCGATGAAGGCGGCCCCTAGAAAACGACGGCCTGGTCACTTCCAGGGACATCGATCCGTTTGTCGACGGCGCGGCGGGTGAAGCGTATCGGCGACAATAATTACCAGGTGATGGATGAGCACCGCTCGCGGGCATCTGATGGATGGGAGCGAGGTGCGGGTCTGTACGGAGATGCTGGATTTGTACCAGAATGAGGGCATTGTCGCGGAGCCTGCGGGCGTTGCTCTGCGACGGGTTGGGGAGTATCGCGCGCGGCGGTGTTAGAGGTGATTGGCTTGCATTATTTCCGGGCGGTACTAATGACGTGCTGCGCTATAACGAGATTGTGGAACGCCTCGCTTGTTCACCGCGAAGCTTTGCAGCGATTATTTCGGTAGATTTCCGCAGGAACGCGGCCAGTCTACGTGTCTTACGGACATTTTGGCCCGGAATGATGACATTACGCGTTTTGAATATTTGAAGCGGAACAACCGCAAGGAAACGGGCGTGGTTGCGTCGGCCTGCACTGTGCGTGACGCTGCGGATATGGGATGCCAAGTCGTGCGCAGTGAGAATCATGCATCCGCATTGGTCAGCAGTTGAAACCGGACACGCGCGGAGCACGGCTTTCCTGGTGTGGCGACCGACCCTGGCCTCGCGACACTGCGCGCCAGACCCCGCCGCACTCACCCTCTCCGCTGGTGGGGCCTTTGCGGCATCGTGCTGCGCTATTGCCATTTTGGCTATTGACATAACTGGTGTTGAATTTCGCCATCTCTGCGATTACCACGGATCTCATCTCCGTCGGCCACGCAAATGTTGTGTGGTGGATGTATGCATTGTGGTGGTGGCGGCGTTGCCGGTCACCTGCGGGCACGTGGTGGGGATCGTGCTGGCCGCTGTCGCCGTCTGCTGTTGTGGGGGCGTTTTCTTGGCGTTGCCTCGGTCGCGGCGGCTTTTTCAGCGCACTACCAGAAATGCCGAATGCAGGCTCGCGCGCTGCGGGCGCCGCCAGGTGCCACGTTGATGCCAAGTCCGGGATGCTGTCGTTGATCAGCCATGCTCAATGGCAGGAGCAGTGCCCGCGCGGTGTCGCGTTGTGGGTGGCGGTGTGGCTCGGTGGGTGTCATGCGGCGCAGGCCCGTTGCTGGGCGGCTTTTTGCTGGAGAGATCACGCCCGGTGTTTCTGATTAATGTCTGCTGGTCGCGGTGATTATTCTCGGCGGTTTGTGTTCTTCCGAAAAGTCGCCCCACAAAACTACCGGTCTTTCATCGATGTCAGGCGCGTGCGCTCTGGCATTATTGCGCTGTTTTCAGCTGGGTGGCGGGTCAAGCCCCGCGGGTTGGGCCATCGCCCTGGTTGTCGCTTGCTGCCGTCACCACAACAGTGACAGGCTTTCTCCTCACGCGCCATTTGCGTTCCACACCCCACCCGCTTTACTCGACGTCGCGTTACTCAAAGACCCCTGTGTATACCACCGTTGTGGTGGTTAATGGCGTGTCCATATGCTTTTTGTATATTGGGCATGCTGCCTTTTATTTTGAGCCAGACGGTAAATTGGTGCTGGGTTAGTAGCCCCGTGCAGGCAGCGTTGATGATGATCTCCAGCCTGCTGAGTTCGCTGGTGGGCCACGCTGATCACGCCGCATTGGCGACGGGCCTGTCCTCACGTAAAATTCTCATTCGCGCGTTTCTGATTGCGCGTGCCAGCCTTATTCTGGGGTGGACGCGCCTGCGTTTGAGCATATCGGTGGCTCCTGGGCAAGGCTAGGCATTGGTTTTGCAGTGCTCGGAGTCGGCGGGAAACCGATCGACCCCGTGAGTATACGACTCTGATGCTGTCCGCAGCACCGCCGGACCGTGCGGAGCTGCGGGCGTCGTTACGCGAAACAGGCTATGAGCTGGGCGGCGCGTCTCGGAACGGCGGTGCTGGGTTCGGTGTTGCTAGCCGTGCCCGCGCACCGGCTCAGCCTCACCACCTCACATCCCAGAAGGCGGCGGGAGTCCCTGACCAGGGGCGCAGCATGAGCCATGGCGGCGGGATGCGCAGGTGATTGCGGCGGCGGATGATGCATATCCGGCTGGGGGTCGCAGCACTCAATCGTGGCAGCGGCGGCGGCGCTGAGTAGCTCCTTCTGCGCGCGGTTTGGTGCCCAAACATACTCAAAGCGAGGAAACAGCGTTTGGATTCGGCGGTGGCACCGACGGCGGGCATCACCACCATACGGGCGAGCTGGAGGTCAGCGCTCAGCGGTTTATCGCGTTGATCCGGCGGGTGAGCAGCGAGGATGAGGCCCGGACCTTTACCCAGGCCACCCGTGCGAGTACCCAGTGCGCTGACGCGGCATCAGCCGCAGCGCCTTTCATCGATACCCAGGTGGAGGGTGCGAACCGGTGGAGGCGCGTCCAGCGACGATGGCGAACCCTCAGGGCACGTGCGGGCCAGCCGATGCTGACGCTGCGAAGGGCATGCTCGACATCGTGGCGGTGGTGCGGTATCTCGGCGTGAAGTTGGGGACGGTGGCCGGTGCGGGCGTCTCGGATGCGTGTCGCTGGTGCTGCCAGGAGGTGCCCCGCGTGCGTCGGCAACAGCTAACAGTGGGCGTTGGCGGTCCGCATGCGCAGGGTGCGTGCAGACTGGAGGCGGAGCTGCGGGCCACGGTGGCAGGACCGCGAGGCAGTCCCGCATAGAGATTGCCAGTGTGGATTATGGTGCGGAGGCGACGCTGCGGGTTGCGGCGTGCAGGACGACGACGCCGGTTGCAGCTACTCGCGGCATCTCTGACAAAAGGTTCTAGGCAGCCTGAGCGGCACGGGCGCTACGCTGGATTGAGCGCTGAAGCGACTCACACGATGATCGCGAGTGATGCAACAGCACCCCACGCACCCCATCGAGCAGCGTAAACGCGCGGTACGCACCTATTTCCGCAATGGTGCTGTCGCGTGGCCGCAAGCTGCCGCAGGTATCCTGCTGTCTGGCTATCACCCAGGTGTCGTCTTGGCCGTTTCGGATGCTTACTTTATCGCTGTGGTCGCGGCTTTCGTGACTACCGCCGGGTCCGCCAGCCACTGTAACCACCGGGACGAGCGGGACCAATGGGAGGAAGTTTCCGGCGACGCGTGTGGATCGCCTGGATTTGGGGCTGTCTGCCTGGTAAAAACCCCGCCCGCAGGCCGCCGCGGCGTGACAAAAGGCGCGGGCATGTGGAAGGTCACGCGGTGGTCGGTGAAGCTTCGCACGCCGCCGCTCCAGGTGACCGCGTCGTGGGTGCCCGCCGTCGCTTCAGATGCGGGAGGGAAGTTCGATGATATCTGGACGCCGCGTCGGCGCCTGCGCACGCGCGTGATTGCTACGTCGATCGCATTCGCGCGCGCCCCTCCGGAAGGAACTGCACCGCGTCCATGCCCAGGCGTGATCGCGTGTGCCGGGCGCCCCACCAAGCGGGAGCGCCGCGAGCTGACCGATTACGCGGCGAGGCCAACGGTCCGCCGTTTGCTCAGACGTTGACTCGCGCGCGAGGGCGCGGTGCGTGGAAATCGGCCGCCGAACCTGCGGCGGAAGGAAGCCCGTGCGCTGGTGAGTGCCCAGACGTGTGTAGAAAGTCGAGGGGCACGCTGTGCGGAAACCGATGTGTTCTATCTCGCTTACGGTGTAGGTATGCAAAGTTTTACCATCTGCATACCGTACTTCTTCACAGCTAATTTTGTCTCACTTTGCAGACATTTTTATCCGCCGGATGCGTACTCCGCCAGCCGCACGATTTTTCCTGATCTTGGCGGTGCGTTCTGATACAGCGCCGCAGCGGTGCAGTGCAGGAGATCATCAACAATGCGCTGCCTGGGGAGAAGCGGTAACGGATGGCGCGTTCCACATGGTCGATGGCGGCGGGGTTTGAGGAGGTCACGCAGTTCCCGAGCGGTGGTGATCCCGTTTGCTTCCAGAATCTCCAGCCACGGGTAGGTGCTGGTCCGAGAGCCAGAGAAGCGGTTGCCCAGGATGGTGGGCCAGCTATCGCGTAACATGTCGGCGGTGATGGCCACGTCGCGGGTGTGCTCGTCCTGTCCCGCTCACGTGTTTCGGCTGTTTGGACTTCTCTTTTGATCGCGGCGATCTGGTTCGAATTGCTGGTCTGCGAGTTCGATCAGCCCCGCCGCCAGCGTGAAGGCACGGTCGATGCGTCTAGGCGTCGGCGGGGCGTTTGTAGCGGATGTCGTGCGTTCAAATTCCGCCCACGCGTGTTGCAGTGACTGTGCGAACCTGCACTTCAAAGGTGAACCAGTAGCTTCTGGAGGTCCCGCATGCCTTGAGGAACTGTGGAGGGTGAGGGTGGTGAGACCTGCAGCCGAAGCCGCCGGAGATTTTTGTCCTCCGCCTTGTCCACGGATTTCTCCGGATAAACGAATCCCGTAGCACGGACGGTACCGGGAATCTCGGTGGGAATGATAGGTGGTCACACGCACGCCCACCACGTCGTGAATGTCTGCCCACGGGTCGGGGGTAGATGAGGTTGTCACTGTCACGTTTTGCGGCTTTGGCGTTGAGGGAGCGCAGGTCTTCACCGCACGGTCACGCGATCAAAGGCTACACCCGCGTCCACCAGCAGATCTTCGATGGTGGAGTGAAAACTCCGCCGTGCGTGCGGGTGCGCGGTCGTCCACCGGGTGTAGATGCGTTTGCGTTGCGTCATAACGCCTAACAGTGTAACTTACCGCAACCTGACTGGCTGAGGATAACCGTACAGGCAGGTAAACGGCGTGGTGGTGAGCGTCACCTCGGCTGCCGCGAGCCACACCCGCAGCGCCGCGACGTCGGTACGCGGGCACAGCCAGAAGTACCTGCGTGGGTCGGCGCGTAGTGCGTCGGGCTCGGCCTCAGCAGCGCACGCATGGCTGACGGTCCAGCGCATCAAAGGTATGGGGTGGCACACAGCGTCGGGTTCCACTGTTGCCGTGCTTATCGACGCCCAGCGACACCTGGCACCCCACGACATCTAGCCCGACCAGCACACCGGCGTTTCTCATCTTCAGCTTTATCGTAGTGCCGTCCCCACACTGTTCCACCAGGTTCTCTGCGGCATGATCCCACAGGTGAAGAAACCCCAACGCCCACCCTCATCTAGCTGTTCGTGGGTCACGAGTCCCGTTGCTGTAGAAGCGGCCACCAACCGCGGCGACAGGGATATTGACGGCGGTTGCGGCAGCAGCATTCTGCTGCGTTATGGTCATTTCTTCCAGGCGGGGAAGCATCAGCCCCAGGTCAAGCGACGTTTGTATGGACGTTGTCATACCCACTCTAGACCGCGGACACGTGCCGATGTGGTTCCCTTGTTACGAAAAATGTGCGCGAGGTCCCCCAAAACGGCGGGTCCTCGTCCAGCCCCAGCTCGCGGTAAGCTGGTCGGCGGGTCCAGAGCGTAATCTCCCGCCCTTTTCGATGAGCCTCTTCTGCGCGTTTCTGCTTGACGTGACGGTGGTGCCATACGGCCCGCACACACAAGCAGGGTGGTCTTTTGGTGACGTGCCGATCGACGCCGCGCGTGCCCGCAATGCCGGACCAGAGCATGGATTTACTGCGGGCTCGAAGTCGCCAGTGAGCGTGACATTGTGGCCGCAGAGCGCACCTTCCGGGTCGCCTCCTTGTGTTGGTCTCGGGAATGACGCTGGGCGTGGCGGCTTTCTTTTCCCCAGGCAGGTCGTTGCCTGCGTCGCGGCTTTTCTTCCGCACCTCAGCAGCAGCGTCAGTCCGCAGTCCCGAAAAGACGCTCACGTTGCGCCGCGATAAGGAGTCCAGCGCGCACCGGCGCAGCACGCCGGAAGCACTTTTGTCAGTGAGTTCGGCAAGCTGAAGCCGAGGCCCAGAAGAACCCGGCAAAACTTCTGCGTCACTTGATGCGCCCGAACCACCAGAAACCCAGCCGACGCCAACCCGACGACGATGTCAGCGTAATGCGCGGGCGTCGGAGCGCATCGTGGTGTTTGAGCCAGTTCAACGCCGAAATGCGCGGCGACGCGGAGCCGGTGGTTGCTGGATGCCGAGTTTGGCGGCCGCAGCGAGGGCCAGCGAGCAGCCGAACGTCCAGTGGGTCGGGCTGCCCGGCGGCGGCGCAGGCGCGGAGAAGGCAGTCATGCGTCGAATTGGGCGCGTGTGCGACCACGGGAAGTTCCCGACGGCCGCGACAACGTCCCCGAGGAAACTGTCTCCGAAGGCGGGTGCGTCGGCCACGCCGTCGGGTGCGATGCCGTGAATGTTGATCTAGTCAGGGCGTCGAAACGTTCGGAGCCTGGAGGGGCGCAGAGCCAGGAGTCGCTGGCACCGGCCTGGCCATTGGTGGGGCGGACGACAGTCTGATTTGGCAGATGGACCCCAGTCGTCGCTGGCGGCTCTACGTCAATGGCGCGAAGCTGGAGCCCGGGAAATGAAGGCGGCGGGTTCGATGGGGAGTTCGCCGTTGCGGGCGCTGTCGATCGCGGCGGAGCAAACGTGTCGAGTCTGTTTTCGGTGGTTGCGGAATCGGATGGTGTGGTTCACCCACCGAGCCTCGCCCACCTGAGGTCACGGCGGGGTGCCGCGTGTCAATGTCGTACGTCGCTGATGCTGAGGCGGGCGTCTTTGTCGACGCCCCACCCTCCGCAGCTTCCTGTGGGCGATTGCAGCGCCGCGAGGAGGGCTGCAGTTGATTTGTCAGACGGTCCGGGAGGTGACGTCAATGGTCGCGCCGCCGCGTGGGCGAGGAGACTGCTAAGGCGTCCTCTTTCGCGGGCTGAGCTTGGGGCGTAGCTGTAATCGTCACCTGCTGGCGCTGGCGTGATTGAGGAAGTCGTCAGAGTACTCGTCAACGTAGGCCCGCAGCTTGCTGCACATGTCCGCCTTCGTGGGTGCGGCGGGTGGCATCGCGCTGCGGATCTCATCACGGCGGGTGTGCGCGGCGGGGAGCACGGCTCTAGTCTCCTCAGCTGACGCATCAGTCGGTGCTGCGCAACCTCAGCGGAGCTTGAATCGGCACCGTCGTAGACGGGCGGGTCGATCGTCGGAGCAGCATAGTGGAGCGTGTGACTCTACGCTGGTGCCGTCGGCGTGTGCCGATAATTTCTGCGGTGAGCACTGGGTGTCTTCAGTGGTGCCCACGATGAGTCACCGCTGGCCAAAGCGTTTGCCGCAGGGTGAATTGATGCTTCGTGGTGGGCGCTGAAGCGCAGAGGGATGAAGGAGCCGTCGACGATGCGTTGGCCGGGCGGTCATCGGGCCTGGCGATGGCGTCGCTGAGGTACACCATGAGGGGATTTGCCAAGAAGAAGTCCCAGTCGGTTTAATGCGAGTTTGCTGGAGGGGACCCAGCCACGCGATGTCGCGTTGTTTCATGCTCGCCATGAGGGGATCGCCGCGAAGCGGCGGCGTCGGAAAACGGGTGGTTGGCGTGACGCAGCAAACGCCGGGGTGAATTTGACTATGGGCCGAATTTCTATTGGTTCCAGTTGAATCAGCTGAGCGGCGAGTCTTGGCAGTAGACGTTGTTGTTGCTGCTTTGGTGCGGCTATTTCGTCGCCGTGCGACTGGGGTGCCCTGGGAGAGCAGTGGTGAGGAAGTTTCGTCGCCGCCGCGGAGTTTGTAGACGTCGGTCGTAGTAGCCCCCACACCACAGTTCCATCGCCAGGCTGGCTGTCGCGGCTGCCTCTACCATTGGCCATGTTAAAGCTTTGCCGTAGCCGACCAGGCTGAGGTGAAGCCGTCGCGATGACAAAGTTGATGGAGGCGGTAAGGCCGTCCGTTATTGGCGTAAAGGTCGGAGGAGCCGGTGGAGGCGAATCGAGCGTGGCGGGTTCGCTGCGCCAGAAGTCGCACGGTGTCGCGGTATTTGCCGGGTTCCATTCGGGTCCAGAGGGGTGGGAAGTTGCCCACCTGATAGCCACACCGCCGACGCCCCAAGGCCCGCGATGAGTTTGACTGGGAAACCACCGCCTTTGCTGCACCAGGTCGAAGAAGGCGGCGAGACGATCCACGTCGGGAGTTCGCGGCGAGTGTGGAGGCCAGGTCGAAACGGAAGCCGTCGATTTTACTCGCACCCAGTATCGCAGGAATCCAGATCAGCTGCAGGTGTGTGGTCGCGGACGTTGAGGGAGTTTCCGTGCCCGTGTGAACCATGTAGTGGTATTTGTCGCCAACCACCAGCCGGCAGTAGGCGCAGCGGTCACGCAGTTATTGTGGCCCATGTGGTTGCCTTCGGCGGCGTGATTGCACACCACGTGTCCAGGATGACTTTGATGCCTGTCGGTGAAGGTACGGACCGTTTTGAATTCGGCGATGGCCCCTGCCGGGTTTGCGGGCGGCGGCGTATTCGGTGGGGGGCAAAGAATCCGAAGAGCTGTAGCCCCAGTGTGTTGCAACCCCAATTCGCGGAGCCGGTCGTCCTGAAGAATTGTGCACCGGCATTAGCTCAATCGCCGTTATACCCAAATCCTTCAACAGCTAATAATCGCAGGGTGTGCAAGCCCGTAGGTTCCGCGGAGGCTGTCAGCACGTCCGATGGGCTGCGTCATGCCTCTTGACGCCTCCCCATAGATCACGGTTTCGTGGTGCGGGTCCGCGCTCGGTCATTGGGCCCAGTCGAAGAAGCGGGCAATCACCACGGATTTCATGGTGCGCCCCGTTGCTCCTGGTGTTGCGGCCCTCGTGCTGTCAGCCGCGATGTCGTAGCAAAAGAGAAGGGGTGCCCGTCGAACCCACCGTCGTGAAGGCTTTGCGTAGGGCGTCTACGAGCAGTCATAACAGCGGTGGCTTTTCATTTGCGGGGTCGTAGGGCTGCAGACACGTAGCCATAGCGTTGGCCTGGTTGAATCCCCGGGACATAGCAGTGTTAGATGTGGGCATCGACTTCTTCGATGTTGATGCGGGTTTCGTTGTCTTCACGATCCAGAAGGGTACAGTTCCACGCGTTCTGCCACATTGGAGAAAAGCGCAAAGTTTGTTCCCGCGCCGCCAAGGAGCCGAGGGGTGTTTCCCACTGGCCAAACCTGAAAGCGTTCGTGGTGCTACTCATACTGGAGCATTTTGGCTGTCCCCATTGTTGTAGCCAAACCGTTGAGAATTATCTCAATTCCGTTTTCGAAAGTTATTAAATGCATTGCTAGCGGTAGGAGTTTTCATCAACATCCGCCCCACCCGGATTGGTGTCCTGCGCGAGCTGTGGCCGCGGACTGTTCGTTCATAGTTGCGCCCATGACAAAATGAAGCAATGTCGTCGCACCGGTTTCCAGTGCAAGAGCCAGATGGGTGCGATGTCGCCTCCGTATCCTTACTGAAGGAGTGCACCAACGCCCGGGTGATGTGACCAAGGGTTTCGCGCAGTCCGTTAACCGAGAAAAGTGGCGTTAACCAATTCAGCGCCGTCGCGGCGCGAGCACCAACGTACGGATAGTGCTACGCTCCGCTGCAGGCACAGCATCCTCACGTGTCGACGCCGCTCGTCCGCATCCGCCTGGTAGGCTCCGCATCTTGTCCAGTGTTGGTGGTCCGACAACTCCCGAGAGGATGAACGACTAATCGCCGAAATGAGTGCCGCTTGTTGGGGAAATGCTATACAACGCGCCGGGTGCGATGTGGCGTTTGGCCAGTCGGCGTACGGTCATGTTTATAAGGCCATACTAACCAGATGGGACGCTCGCAACGGTGATACTGTGTTGAGTCAACTGCACACTTAGTGTACGCGCTATTTGACGGTGACCCCTCACGGTTTCCCCGCTGATCGTTACAAACTGGTTCATTATAGTGGCGCTGGTGGGTTTTGAATTCACACAATGCCGGTACGTCTGATGCTACCTCTGCGTGAGGTGGGAAAGGGGGCTAGCTGCACAAAGCAAAAAGAATGTACCTGAACTGCTGATTTGATGTGACCTGGTAGACGTACGGTGCCCGCCGTAGCACGAGTGCGGGTTGTTGTGTGCTGCGAAGAAAAATGCGGCAATTGTGAGGTGCGCCGAAACCGCCTATTTATGTGAAGGGTTCTCAAAAGGTGGTGTCCTTGGTAGGGTGGTAAGTTTGAGTGCCGTTGGCGCCAAAGAGTCGCAAATGTTTGAGGTAGGGACATTTCGTAGCGCAGACCATTGCAAGGAAAAAAGGCCATGACTGTGGGTGTTTGTGTGACCCCTTTGGTCCTTGGTGCCTGTGGTTCACAAAGAAAACAAGGCTGAGGGTTCCACGAGTAGCCAGTGTGAGTGCCGCACAAGCAGGCTACGTCGTCATCCGATGCGTCCACTGCAGCTACGTCGTCGGCGGCTCCCACGTCGAGTCTTTATGCTGGCAAGTGAGCCAGCAGCGCCTGAGGTTAATCTGGACAACCCATCCAGGCGCAGCAACTTGCCCGATTGAGGGGCAGCCTGCAAGTGCAGGTGAGCAAGGATGCGATCACTAACGTGGTGCGCAGTATGGTGCCCACCGAACTCGGTGTCAGTCTGGCGGCTACCACGGTCAACAACACGTGCGCCCGCTTGATTGAAGAGGGCGGCGGCACCGGACGGAACGAAGTTCGACCTGCTGTTGAGTCCATCCCGGATTACCAGAAGGCTAAGCCGACGTGGATTCCGTGAAGATGTCCGCGTGAATGGTGAATCCGTCGCGTCTGTGACTCCACATCAAACGGTGACTGAACTGGCGGAGTGTTTCCAGGAAAACGGCGCTTGAAGATGTGCAACAGAATAGCGTTTGCTGTGAACACCTCGGCTAGCCCCTGCACCCTGAACACTGTTCTAGGGTGCGGGTATTTTGGGTTTTAATGTGCTCTCAGCCCAACCTGTGACCTGACCTCCAACCCACAAAGGACACACTGAGCCATGACCACCACCCAACTACCTCCCATCCTTGGAGCTTGCCCGCGAAAGTTCTAAACAGGGCATCGTTTATCTAAAGAAGAAATTTTCAGGTCCTTCAGTTACCCGACGACAACTCAAGACCTTCGCCCCTGGCACACGGAAGTGCGCCTGGCCTGTGCGGTGAAGAAGCGGAAGTAGAATCGTCTCCTCAAAACCGGCGGCCGCCCTGAAGATTGTCACTTCTGTTCGCAATCCGGTCTGTCGCAATCCCCCGCAAGGCTGCCTGGCTGACATCCCACCGGTACAGTCAAACAAACCGCAAAAACCGGGGCCACGGAATTTCCGCATCGTCGTTACGTCAAAAGGCCAGACGAAACCCCACGTCCCAGATGGAAGGGCCAACGCCGCCATCCAAGCAGAAGCGGACATTCACGTCGCCGCGCCTCAGTGGGCATTCTCACCCAGGAACAGGCTGACCGTCCGCGGCCGCTGGCATCCACTGAGGCACAGGACACAGCGATTAGGTGTAGATCGAACCAGATCTGACCGATTATGGCACCATTGACCACGTTAGGCCGCCTCGCAGGGAGCAGGATTTGAGCATGATGGGCAAGCTGCGTCTGCCGATCAAAGCCTTGAATGCCACGGTGTAGCATGCGCGAAGTCACAAGGATGAGGCTGCTGACGGCGCTGTTGTGCGGTGATTCCCTGCGTTTCACCGAATACCGGTCAGCGCATTGAGGAGGCACGGTGATTATGCCACCGCCGTCGGCGCGCCGCTGGAGGCCCCATGGTTTTGCCAGTTGTGTGGGAGAGAATGGTGGCAGTCCGCCCGGATGGCTGGGATGCGCCGTGTTCGCGCTGCGGTCGGTGATTCGGCAAAACGGGGCAGCGCTAGTGTAGTGTTGCCATACTGTGAGTGCTTTTTGTTGATGCCCCTGATGCCTCTGTTGGATGCGAGTGACGGGGGCGAGCAGTCAGTTGCTAAACCTGCATGACACCTCATGCGCCTAGAGGCTGTGTGGCTGAGCGGAGTGTTGCCCGTGTTTCCGGCGTGTGGTGGCGCTGTGTGGGGTTGTTGCGTCCGCGATATACGCTGAACGTGCTGGAGCACTGTGGAGGTGGCTGAGTCAGTCGGCGTCGTCACGGGAGTCGCGTTTTGCCTGTATCGCAGTACGGTACGTCTTGCCGCAGTGGTGGTGGTGCTGTGCCTACGGATCTTTGCGTTTTACCCCGACATGTCGTGGGCGTGCGGTGCGATGGTTCCGTGGGTAGTGCCTGTGTTACTGCTGCCAATGGCCTGCTGGGGGTGATGTTTAGTCAGTGTGTGGAGCTGGTGTCGCGATGGCGGTGGCCTACTCCTGATGCGGAGCTTGCACCTGGGGGATTCGTTTGATGTGGTAGGAGGTCTCGCCTGCAGAGGTTTGATTGTGGCGGGTCTTACCACCGTCGTTGTGCTGCGGAGTCTTGTTTGGCTGGTGTATAGCCCGGTCGAGGAGGAAGCGCCGAGGAAGCCAAGAAGAGGAAGAAGGCCAGGAAGAAGAGGCGGGCGTCGTCAGCTAAGCATCAACCCTACAAGCCTCAGGGGGTGGTGGCGTACAGTGCACGCGCTAGTTCCGCAGGTGTCTCACGCGATGCCGTGGAGTCCCTTCGAGGAGGAGCTGGACGTAGCACCGATGATGTGGCTGAGTTGGTGGTGGGTGAGGCCGAGACCATGGGCGATAATCGACGTGGACCTGAGTCCGTAGTCGTCGGTGGTGGGGAGGCTTTTGCGCAGGTGGAGGCTCTGTTCCAGTCGTTGCAGATGAGGAACGTGATGAAGTCGCTGTCTGGGTCTAGGTCGGGGAACCAGAACGCGCGGATAAGGAGGTGCCGGATCTCGATGAGGCGATCGGCGCGCTGTTGAATCCGGTGGTGGTGATGTGGTGGGGACTCGTCGTCACCATACTGCTGAATCTCCCTAAGTCTTTCAGCGTGGCGGCGATGCGGGTCAATGGTGATGTTGGTGACAGCGCGTTGTCGTGGCAGGGATGATGCGCTGCGCCGATGGCGGCGGGATGATGGGTGTCTCAGCAATGTGAGGCAGCGGCAGAGTAAAGCGCCAGCTGGTCCTGTGGCTGTCGTCCAAGTGTGAGGAGCGCATTTCGGGAAAGGCGGCCAGGAAGTGGTTGATCGGCGAGGACATCGTTTCATGGGCGGCGTGGAGGAAAGCCACGATCTCGAGCGGGGGAGGCACCGTCTTCAACGAGGAGAGGAGCGCATTTGCAGGCCCAAGTCGCCCCTCGTTGGACATGTACACCAGTGAGGTGCCGAGGCGGCGCCGATTCCACTGGACAGCAAAATGCGCGGCGTCGCTGAATCGGGAGAAACTAGTTGGCCGCGCACCGTGACAGAGAGCGACAAGATGTTTGCCTTCTTCCTCGGTGAAATGCACCATGGTGCGCGGTGATGCTGCCAGGGATGATGATGCGGTCTTGGGCGTCGTGAGTTGATCGGCGGGCTGATGGGCAGGAAGCCAAGCCGACCAATGGGCATATTTGACCTGGTTGATGGTAGATGCGGGTGATGAGGTGCGGCTCCACTGGCGGCCATTGCTGATCCCTCCTTACCTCTGCCTCTGGCGGGAATTAGCAGAGAGCGCTGCGCTGTCAGCGACCACTCGGCATTGCTGATATGGCACGTGCCGGTAGCGCAACGCTGATACCACTTTGAGTGTACGTGAACTTTTTGAGTTACGCATAATATTCACCCTGGAATGAGGCGGGCACCTGTGTCTGCAATGCATGCGTGATGTGTAGGCAGCACGAAGCCGGGTTTATCAATTCAGACAAATGTGTATATGCATTTACATTTTGCTCGTGGATATGCAACAATCCGGACGCTTTGCCGTGACTTTGCTGCAAAAGCGCCCCTTTAGATGCTGGTGTCGTAGGCAGTTTGCGTAACAGGTCAGCAAAATATTTCGATCAGAAAACCAGCTTTGGTGCTCGACTGAAAAATTTATTTTTAGCATGAGCATTTCGGCATCAAACATAGTAATAGCTGATGGGGTTAGTTGGGGTTAGTTGATGAACCCCGATGAAACGCATTGTGTATGCATGCCGATACCCATTACGTACCTACTACTACGTTCACACACCCCGGAAGTTATTTTGATGATGTTTCGCGCTCGATCGCTGCGCGCAGGGCACCGCCAGGCTGCCCTGACCAATCCTCGCGCACGCTCAAACGGGAGCCACCAGGAAAGCCGTGAAATTGCGTGACCGGCGACCGCAAGTGCCGTGTCTCGCCGTGGCCCCTGGCGCAGGCATGTTCCCGCCACCTTCCCAGGCGGAAGCGCAGAGGCGCAGTCCTGATGTTGCTAAGGCTCTGACCTCCAGCTGCCAGGCACGGACACCCGCGCCCCGAAGGCGGTGCGAAGGTGCGTGGTAATGGTGATTCCCACACAGCAGGTACCAACGCACCTGTGGGCCGATGACCGTGGCTGCTTTCCGGCAGCAACACCGCTTCCGCTTCCATGCACTGCGAAACGCTGCTGGCACCGGGTGATCTTGATTGATTCCTTCCTGCTGCAGCACCAGTATCAACTCTGGTCCGAATCTTCACTCTCCGATCAGGTTCAAGTGCCCGAGCGTGGGGCCTTGGGGCAGCGCACCGAGCACATTTCTTTATTCAAACTGGCTCTAATGGACGGCCGCACTCAGTGACCATGAAGGACCCAGTGAAGCACTGCCTCTTTGACGCTGCGCATGGCTGCGGCGGGATGAGGCTGTTCGCGCTGGAAGCGCGCATGCGGAGATCCGGCTGCCAATACGGTGCAGCACTAGTGCGGACCGCGTCTGCCAGGTTGTGACGCCTGAAGTACTACGCACCAGCGCCGGGCAGATCACATACTGGTGGGGTATCAGGAGATGCAGCCCCGCCAGGTGGCGAGGGTGTGTACCAATGTTGCAGGGGCAGCAGGCTCGCGTAAAGGCCGACGCCCGGTGCATTGGTGCAGGCAGTCAATAACATTGATCGCGCGCCCAGCGCGAGTCGCCGGAGCAACCGAAACGCTTCATTGACCTGAAAAACAGCGCGCGCAGGACACAGCTCCTGCTCGCGATCCATGGGTGAACGGCGCGTTGGCGATGCCTCGCGCCACCATGATGGGTGGCGGTGGCACCCATCAGTACATGCTGGAAGAGATCACGGGTGACATCATCGCCCAGTATGTCCGCCAGTAGTGGTGGGGCGATGGCATGGCTGTTGGTCAGCTGTGAAGCCATCTCCACCGTCGTCCACCTGTCGCCAGCCGCGCCGGTCGAACCTCCCATCGTTGACGGGGGCCCGGTGGTGGGCGGCCATGCTGGTGTATGTGCCGCACGCGCGCGCGTTTTTCTGCCGGTGCATCCGCTTTCCAGAAGTCGGAGCTATTTCGCCAGATCCACACACGTGGTCTCGCCATGCAGTTGCCCGTCACTGTGACGTTCTTTTCATCCCGTCGGGTTTTCATCTACCGGGTCCAACAGCGAGAGTCAGCGGGCGGCGTCAGCGACGCCTCTACTATCGGCCGACGCCGCCTGACCAAAATTTTCCCATGCACCTGGATCACGCTGGTGATGTTCGCCCTGGCCCGGCCACGGTCACGGCCAGCAGCATCACCTGGGCGTTGTCCTCGATCGTTTGAAGGTGTGTGGCTCCCAACGCCCCTGCTGATTCACACCTGGAACCCGGATTGCAGTGCTGGGCGATGATGCCGTCGTCGCCGCGCGGAAATGCTGTTTCCACTTTCGCGTTTCTGTTTGTGCTGCTGGTTCGCCGCGTCCGTGGGCGGGAAACTGCGTGCATTGGGTGCGATGTTTGCGGTGTCGCTGGGCAATCATCACCGTTGTGGCACTTGCTTTGCCGGACGGGCCCGAAAACCACCGAGAACTTCTTCTGTTCCGCGTCTCTGGCCCCAGGATGTGTCGCCCGGTAGCGGATGTGCATGCAGACTCCAGTGTGGTTTTCCCAAGACCACATTCCGCGTTGCAACCGGCTATTGGCCGTCCTGGCTACTTCCCGCTGACTTCGCCTGGTGGAGTTCGTGACTTTGGGCGTACGTTTGCGGCGAAGCTTGTGTGGAAAACAGTTCCGGCAACACTGACCCTCATACTGCCGTTGATTCTTGTTGGTGAGCGTCCTACTGCACAACGTGGTTTGTACCGATAGCGTTCTAAAAATGTCGGTATTGATGTCATTGCCCATGGCGACGGATGTGCTGCTACGTTGGCTGTGCGACATCGAAGGAGTGTCGAGGTTTGGTTGCAAGTCCTCTCATCGGCGCTCAGCTAGGCGGTCATTTCGTTCGCGCCTTTTATATGGTGCACTCCGGTGATGGTGCTTTGTACAGCGCTACTTTCTGTCGCCGGTGGAGAACAACGCGGATTCTTTGGGTGGCTGCCAGCCGCTGTGGGGAGTTTCTGTACTTTCCGTCGCACTCGGCGTGCGCCGTCGGCCACCTTTGTTGATGATCCCGATGCGAGCAACAGCCCGCAAACCGGCACGCCGACTAGCCCACGCGGCCACACGCACGCGGTGACCGCACACGCCGACCGTATAAGTTGATACGTAAGAGAGAGAGACATAATCGCTGTTTGATCGTAAGCTGTTGCTATGGCTCTGGCCCTCTGTCGCTGTCGCTGGCACCCTGGACCGCCTGCAACAACGACGGGAAATCCGAAAGCTCCACCGCGAGCACTAAGGCCACTCACCTCCAGCGCCGCTCACGACCTCTGCACCCGCCATGGAGAGCTCCGCACCAATGGGAGCACCGTCTGATGCCTCCGCTCCCGGCAATGGCTCCAGAGCAGGGCACCTCGCGCGCCCTGGCTGCTCCTGGAGGACAGGCACCAGCCCAGCAGGCTCCGGCACAGCAAGCACCAGCTCTGCAGGCCTGGCACTAAGCGTTGCGGCCCGCCGTCACCAGCCGAAGCACCCGCCCGGCGGCTCCTGCTGAACTGCCCGGCGGTGGCGGCGGACACGCCGGATACCAAACCGGAGACCACCACAACTCGCAGAACCACATCTCAGCACTGGTAGTACGTTCCTGCATTAGAATGCACGAATCGAAACACAAATGCTGGGATGTGGTTTTTCTGCTGAATGTTGCTGACCTGCGCGCACGGCGTCGATAAGCGAGCTACGAGCGAACCCCGACGCGCGCGGCGGCATCGGACGTCTGTCGAAGCTTCCTGTGGTGGAGCCGCTGGTGCGGGAGGTGTGGGCGGCGGCGAGGCAGCGCTGGAGTACGGGGAGAAGTTTGATGGGGCACACCGGCGTCGATACGCGTGCCCGCCGGACGTCATCGAACAGGCTGCGCGCGAGCTGGACCCCGTGAAGGTCACCGAGGCGCTGGTGCGGATCCATCGCCCGTGTGCGCGTGCGCGTCTGTTGCGTGCGCAGCAAACCCGCAGGCCACTACGGTGGAACCTGCGGGCCGGCGGACGGCGGACGGAGAAGTTCATCCCCGTGGAACGCGTGGGCCTGCACGTGCCGGGCGGCAACGCGGTGTATCCTCCAGCGTGATTGAGGAACGTGGTGCCCGCGCAGGAGAGCGCGGGCGTGTCCTCGCTGGTGCGCTTCCCGCCGCAGGCCCAGTTCGAGTCGCCGCACCCACCATCCTGGCGGCCTGCCAGCCGCTGTGCAGGAGGTGGCCGTGGCGGCGCGCAGCCGTGGCGCTGCTGGCCTACGGTGACGACGCCCACCAGCTCGAACCCGCAGACACGATCAACCGGATCTGGCAACATTTGCGTCACCGCGCCAAACGCCTGTGCCGCAGCGCCGTGCGCTTTTGATTCCGAGGCAGACCCACGGAAATCGCCATTGTGGCTGATGACACGGCCAATCCTGCCAGCGTTGCCTTCAGCTGACCCGATCGGCCAGGCCGAGCACGACGTCGCGGCCGCCAGCGTGCTGATCACCTCCGCGGCAGCGCTCGCCGCTGACGGGACCGCGTAGTCGAAGCGCGCTACTGGCGTCACCTCAACGCCGAGCGTGTGGCCCAGGCGCTGCGGGGCGAACAATCCGATCGTACGCTGGTAGACGACCTGACGCCGCCATTCGTGCCGCCGATGCCTACGCCGCCGAACATTTGGAAACTCACACTGAAAACGTCGCGAGGTGGCTGAACGCATCACCAACGCCGGAGCTCATTTTCGTGGGTGAGCATTCGCACGTGCCGCTGGGGGACCACCCGCCGGGTCCAACCACGTGCTGCCCACCCGGGACGGCGCGCCACAGCTCGGGGGCCATCCACCCACACACCTTTCCCGGAAATCAGTGCACCTCATTGACTACGACGTAGTCTGCACTGAAAGACATCGCCAACACCGTGGTGACACTTCCGGGCCGACGCCGAGCAGCTTCCTCGCCCATGGCGAAGCCGATCCGCGCCCGCTTTGGAAAAACTCTGAATGGAAACCGCCCATGACTGAATCCACTGCTTCTGGAAACTTATTGCGTCTGAAGACTGACCGCCCAGCCTTTAGCTGCCTCCACCACCCTGGCCGATCTGCCGTTGCGCGCAAGAGCTCCGCAGCGAAGAGCGTCACGGCGCGCCCCAACCTCGACGTGGACGTGCGCCTAAACACCAACGAAAACTCACGCGCCTCCGAGGCGCTGGTGGCGGACCGTGGAGGAAATCGGCACGCAGGCCCGCACCTCTCAACCGCTACCCAGAGCGCGGCTAACGTGGAACTACGCACCGCACTGGCCGAGCGGCGATCACCTCGCAGACCGGCGTGTCGGTCACCCATGAGAACCGGGCCGCCAACGGTTCCAACGCTAGTTACCAACAGCTCTGCAAGCATTCGGCGGGCCGGGGCAGCACCGCCCCGACTCCAGCCCAGTTATTCGGCGTGCACCCCATCCTCTCCACGGGCACCCACACGCACTTTCTCAACTGCCCCCGTCGGGGGAGAACTTTGACATCGACCTAGATGCGGCGCTGCGCACCATCGCTGAGGAACAACCCCGTTATTTTCATCACCACCCCAACAACTCCACCGGTGGCGTGACCAGGCTCGATGACATTTCGGTACATTCTTGATGCCGCGTCAAATGGGCATCGTCGATTGCCGATGACGCTTGCCAGTTTTCCGATTCTCGGCGGTGACGCCGCCGCCACTGGAGGAGTACCCGCCACCCTGGTGGTGTCCCGCACTCACGAGCAAAGCCTTCGACTTTGCGGGCGGACGCCCGGGTACTTTTGTAGGCTGCCCCCGTCGTTTGTAGCAGGCAGTGATGCTGCGCGTGCACGTATCATTTGTCCAAGCTTTCCCAGGCGGCGGCCATTGTAGCGCTGGAGGCACAGTGAGGGGCTACGCTGGCAACGGTGGTCACGCTGGCGTCGGAACGCGACCGTGTAGTGGCTGGCCTTGAGCAGCTGGGCCACAGCATTGTGCCCACCGAGGCCAAACTTTGTGCTCTTCGGTGATTTCTCCTGACCCGCCGCAGCATGGCAGGCGTTTTTGGGGAGTGCTCATCCGCGATGTGGGCGTGCCGGGCACCGCGTGCCACCGTCGGGCTGCCGGAGGAAAATGACGCGTTGTTAGCGGCAGCTGCTAAGGTAGTGCCTCATCCACATGAAAAAGTAGAAAGGTAGGCCACCCGTGCCTGAGATAGAACGCAACGCCCGCGTTGGACGCGTGGAGCGCACCACCCGGGAACTCCAGCATCACCGTGGCATCAACCTGGACGGCACGGGGCGCACGGACATCAACACGGGCCGCCGTTCTTCGACCACACATGCTCACCGCTCTCTGGCGCGCACGGCGGTGCCTTTGACTTGTCTGTGCACGCCAACGGTGCATCACTGAGCGCGCACCACACCGTGGAGGACACGGGCATTGCGCTGGGGCAGGCGCTGGACCAGGCGCTGGGGATAAGCGCCCGGCATTCGCCGTTTTGGTTCTTACAAGCAGCAGCTGCCCATGGACGAAAACGACAGCGAGGCCATTGTAGATGTCTCCGCCGCCCCTACTTTCAGTGATCTACCGGCGAACCCGAGCAGATGCTCACCACCGTCATCGGCGGACACCACGCCACCGCGATCAACGAACACTTTTGAAAACCCTGGCGCTGAACGCGCATCGTTTCGCACCTGGTGCCGCTACACTATGGTGTCGCGCACCCGCACCACACCGAGGCGGGAACAGGCTGTGGCCCGTGCACTGCGGAAGCCACCGAATCGCGACCCCCGAGTCCAGGGGTGCGCCTCCACGAAAGGCAAGCCTCGTAGACGACGTGGCTGGTATACCTGCTGTTCGCCGTCGCGGGCCGCTGGTGGGTGGCGCGTGGTCGGCGTATCGCGCGGAAAACCGCGCCACGACTCCACATTGCCGCCATCGGCGCGGCCATCGCCTCGTCACCGCCGCGGTGCGTGACGATAGGTGAACGTCCTGAAAAACCCCAGGTTTTATAGCCACCCTGCGGCGGTGGCTGCGGCGTCTGAGCTGGGCCTGTGCTCCTGCCGGTGGTACCGCTGGACGTGTTCACCAGCGGGGGTTCCATCGCCCGCCGGTTCCACCACCGCCATCTTCATGCGGCGCTCCGGTGCTCACCCAATGGAACACGCCCTCGCGCCCTGCGCCGCTTCGGCTACACACCCGTGATGGTCTCGCCGCCATCATGCTGGGCGTTCCTGCACGCAACACTACGCTTGACGACGCCCCGTTCAGTGCAGTCGCCCTGCCTGCCTGAGGCTCGGATTCGGTGCTTGACCGTCGCCGAACTCGCGCGCGGATAGCCGAACGCGCCCAAACGCTGGGCCGGGCGTCCGGCCGTTGGGATTGGCTACTGAGTTAGCGCAACTTGCTGGTCTGCCGCTGCGTGGCTGGCCACGGAATACCTCTTTCGCTTCTGCGTACATCCTGCGCCGTGGTGATGTTCTCGCTCGTGGTCGCGCGCATTTTCATTCCCTGGATCGTGGCCGAAGGCGGGGGTAGCGGCAGTGATGACTTCATTCCGTGGCGTGCCGTGGTGGTGCCCTGCGGTAGGAACCACCACTGCGGCCATGGGATCTCGCAGTCTCGTCCTTCCTGCCCGCGGCCTCTTCTTCTGGCATGGTCGCCGGGCTGATTTCTTTGCTGTGCGGTGGTGCGCAAATGATCGCGCGCTACCTGGCGGGCGTGACCGCTGACCGCATGGGTGGGCCCGGGCCGCTTCTCATCCCGTCGCTAACAGGTGCCGGGGTTTGTGATCAGGCCGTTGCACCCGCCGTCAGCGGCCAGCCTGCGCGCACAGGCGCGCTGGTATTTGCAGCGGATTCAGCCATCCAGAACGAAACCCCGCTGCTCCTGTTCACCACTCCCGCGTACCAGGCCTGACGGCAAAGGATCTGGAACATGGCCTCGATGGTGGCACCGGGGTGGGGTCTCTGGCTCTGGGCGGTAGCTGTGAGAATGGGCCTATCCAGAGACTTTGTTGTTGCCACTTTTTTGGTTGCAATAGGGCTTGGTATTGTGGGCTAGGGTGTTCCCTGAACTGACTTCTGCCAGGTTGGTCCTCCGAGAAAAGCCTGATGGCGGTGATCTTCCGTTCGTGACGGTCAGAGGTCAATGCCCGTCATGTCCATTGTTAGTGTGCCTCGTGCGTGCTTTGACGTTGGCCCTGAAAACGCACAGAACTCGCAACATCGTCGCCGTTGCGCACTCGTCGCCGGTCACGGCGAGAGTGAATCGTACCTCGCTCACCTCCATCTGCCGCCAACCAGTGGGGCGATGGCGGCGATGCCTTCTGTGTGCGCCGGAGAAACGGTTATCAAGGCTGGTGCCAAACCGACGTTCGATCGAGGAGTGCCGCTACCGTCTCCATATCGCCGTGACCGCATGCGAATAGTGCTGCGCAAACCGCAATGGACCGCGAATAGTCATACAGCATCACAACCCCACCTGCGGTTACGTCAACGCAACAACTGGCACAGGTACGAAATCACCGAATTGCGCTTGGACCGAATCTGTGCTTGGAGGAAGCAGTGGCACGCAACTGGGACGCACCACTACATAGTCCTGCCCATCACGCGCTGTCGCGACTCACCAAAATCACCAGTACGTGGACCGCGTTGACTCTCTGCTTGCGCTGGGGAGAAGCGGCGCGGTTCAGCGACCTTCAGGCTGCTGTTGGCGGGATCAGCGGTGAAAACACTCAGCGACAAGCACCCGACACTTGAACGCGACGGCATTGTTGCTCGCCACGAGATGAGCACTATGCCCCGACGTGTGGATCTACGAACTCACTCCGCTCGACGTACGCTTTGAACCCCTCACTGTGCTCATTCGATGGACCCGGAAACACTTTGATGACATACTCGCAGCCCGCGCCCACTCGATGATGCAGGCTGCGGGTACAGCCTAAATGCCAAACAGCGCCAAGCCAACCACCAGGATAATCAACCAGAGAAAATGAGGAGGATAGAGGGCAATCCCTAGGAAGACGCTGCGCTTCCGTCCACGAGACATAAGCCCGGAATGCCACCACCGCTGGGGAAAGCAAGCAATATGCCCACGCAACCCAGGTGGGGATCCTATCGCCTATGAATGGCGTGCACCCACACCACGACTATGAGAACCCAGGCGGTGATTGCTTTCAACGGTCCCGCCATTTAACCATGTCAGACATGTGGGCAACCTCCCTTTTTCCTGCCTTCCTGCTGCAAGTCCGATGCGTGGTGTTACTTAATTTTAACACCTATAGCTGCAGGAACGATACGGATTTGCGGCCTAACGTGGGGTGCCGCTCATTGGTGTTGCATCGTCCGTACCAGTATCAGCGCGCAGGTGCGGGAGGTGTGTGGGATTGAAAACCTTCTTTTGTGGATTTCCTGACTTCAACAAGCTGTTGCTTGCGTCCGCAGTGAGGGCTTTTTCACATCAAACTGATGAATGTTGTAATGCTATGTGACAGTGGTCGTTTGAGGGATAACATTTCTGGATAGAGGCCGAATGCAATCTTGTATGTTATTTCTCTGGTGATTCGTTGTTTTAACTGTTCAGACGCCTCTGAATTTAATTAGTGACACGTCATCAATCTAGCGGTAGGTTGACTTCCCCATCAGAAGGTTAGAAGCTGACCAGAGGAGGAATTATGAAGCTTCAACGCCGTCTTGCAGTGGTTGTGATGACCAGCATGTTGCGAGTGGTCTCGCTGTTCCCGCAGTTCACGCGGCTGACCAAAAGCCGCAAAACAAACAATCAAGTGACAAGATCCAGCGAAGGCATTGTGGATGGCATCAAGAATTCCATCGCTACGTTATTCCTTTTAGGCTGTTTTGTGCCCATCGGTGTCATCGTGCATGCGGGTAATGACTGTCGAGTGAATTTATCTAACGAAAATTTAACCAGAAGTGTCCGCGATTACGCGGATCCCTCTTTATTTAATCAAAGTCATCGTGCGAGAAAAATTGCCTTGCATGAAGGAATTTCTCTCTCGGCAATTGATTTGTAGCCGCTATATCGCGGTACTTGGTTTTCAACGTGACGTGCTGATTTTTCTTTTAGCTGCGGCACTGGGTCTCATCCGCTATATCGCGGCACTTGCATCTGACGCGCCATAACAGGTCAAAAACAACCGCATGATTCCGTACTCGTTTCATCCGCCATATCGCGGTACTTGGTATCTGACTCTGACACAGAAGACATCCGAAATGTCATTGATTGGGAAACGTTTCCATCCGCTATATCGCGGTATTTGCATTCGACCCGCCCCGCCGCAGCTCACACCAGGCCCGGATGGAGGTTTCCATCCGCCATATCGCGGTACTTGGTATCTGACCTTCGATTTGATGGGGAGTTTATCTCCCCATCTTGGTTTCCATCCGCATATCGCGGTACTTGGTATCTGACCAGAAGAAGAAGTCTTCTGGGCGACGACCATAAACAGTTTCCATCCGCCATATCGCGGTACTTGGTATCTGACAACTTCTCAAACTACGGAGCCTCATGCGTGCTCACAGGGGTTTCCATCCGCTATATCGCGGTACTTGGTATCTGACGTGAATATAGTCGGTATGAGTTCGAATCATATATGAACAGTTTCCATCCGCATATCGCGGTACTTGGTATCTGACCGCTGCATATCATCGATAAACTCGATGAGAGCTTATTTGTTTCCATCCGCCATATCGCGGTACTTGGTATTCGACTCTTTACAACCCAGTGCCGATTGCATTGCATAATTTCGCTTTCCATCCGCCAGGCATCGCGGCACTCTGGTATCTGACCCTACCAGAAAACACCCCTTCTGACCAGCGGCGGAGGAACGGTTTACACACCCCCGTCGAATAGATCACATTCCCACATTTGCTTCCTTAAATCACGATAAAACACCAGGTCAACCCACTCACACACCAAACGCCGGTATCGAGTTTTCTGCCGGCTTTTTGCACCCTTTACGCGTTAACCCCGTTCAAAACTGGGTTTGAACAGGAAGATAGGGGACGTGTCATCATGGATACTATCACCGTAACATGATTAAACGGTGCAATGTGGGGAGTAACGCACCTTTCGTTGTGGGCAAAAATGGTGCGTTGCTGTTGTTTTGCTATCATTTTTCGATTTCAGGATGTTGATGTGCGTCAACTCTGGGGTTGTTTCAAGAATTTTGGCTAGGGCACTGATGTCGTCATTGTTGGCGGCTGCAGGAAAAGTCCAGTGAAGGTCGAATTTCTCGGTTGTTACATCGATTTTTGTGCGCGAATTATCGTTGTCGGCCGGGGTAAAACGAATGTGACGAACTTCGAACGGGGGACTTCGCCTTTTAGATTGTGCCGTGATTGCGGAAGTCGTGCGGATTGGCGGTGATGATGCTGGTGTCGGTAACTCGCGATGAACGATGCACTTACTGCTTTAGAGACGGTACTGATTTTCTTTTCCAGTCTCAGTAAGTTCCATGATGCGTCCATTTTTAGATCGAAAGCAGTAGAAACCATGGTCAGAGGATTGTTTGAGTCCATCTGGTGTGGAATGCGATAGCTAGTAGATGCTCGTCGTCGCTGAGGAGCCAGCGCCAGAATACGCACGTATACCTCAGTGTCATAGCCTCTGGGTGCGATGGTGGTGACTGTGCTAGCGCCATCTCAGTTTGTTTCTGATCGGATTGAGGGCATCAGCCAGCGGTTCAATGGCTTCGAGCAGTTGTGCGCTGGTGTTGGCTTTGTTTACTGCGCCGTTGTGATAAGAGGGGAGTGTCCTACGGCCGGGAAGCTCGGCGATGAGACGTAACTGGCGAGGCGCCGAGATCAGGTTGTTGCTGTGTTGCGACACACTTTTACCGGCGCGTGTGTCGTTGACGATGATATCGAAAAAGCTTGGCTTCATCAGGGTCGTTGGTTTCGTTGACTCGTGCCCTGTAAGCGTGCAGAACCTGGAATTGGGTGTGCCCTCAAGGAAAAAGAAGTGCCCTGGGTGTCAAACAGGATCGCTTTCGGCGTTGGTGATCAGGTACTGGCGCTCTCTTTGCCGTCAAGAGTGTCAAGCTGTTTGATATGGTCTTGAACATTCTTGCGGTACAGCTCCATGTGCTTGCGCAGTGTTGTTTGCATCGGGGCGATGCGCTGCCACAGCGTCTCGGGAACAGAGCCCTATCTCTTTAGCATGAGTCGTGGCACGTTCCATTGTTTCAACGTGGTGATGAGTTCCGCCCATTGTTCATTGCGGATGGTGGCTCAGGGTTTGATTGAGCAGCGCGGTGTTCGTTTTTGACTGCTGTGGTCATTCATCAGAAAGTGCCATCTGTAGGGCGACCATGGCGAGGGCTGGGCCGATGGCGGCTAAGGCTCCTGCAGCGGCACCCGTGCCGATGGGGATGAAACGTGCTTGGGCAATGATCTTGCCGTTTCTCATTACAGCACCAATGTGTGCGCCATCTTTGAGGCCATTGTTGCTCCGGCGCTCAGGAGTTTCTGTGTTTCTGCGGTGACGCGGTATAGCCCTCTGAGCGGCTGTCATGGCTTTGGCTGTGGTTTCGTGATGGCAGCGGTGCTGCCAATCGCGCTTAATGCGGTAGTGAGCTGCGCCCGGTCAAACTCGGGCAGTAGTCTGAAGTCAATGGGTTCAAGACCTTCTGGGATGTCTCCGAACACTGCGGTGATCTCGGGTGCAATCTCTACGATGGTGCTGGTTGGCTCTGTGTTGGTGATCATTCACTATTTCCCAATTTTCCACATACTTTCTTTTTCATTATTTTATAAGATTACATGGTTTTGGGAAAATAATGAGCGAAACGCCTAGGCATAAACGGAGGCGACTGGCGTCACGCTGTCTGAGTCGTTACGGGTGGACGAACTCTTATCGACGCCCACCCGAACCCATCATCGCTGTCACCAAACCAGCAGCACCCACCCCACACAGGGTACCTGTTTAACCGTACCGTACCCTCGACGCCCACTTGCCGACATGATGTATCTGACCTGAAATATTCCTCAAACTATCACCCTGTTGGGCAGTCTGCGGCACCACGCCTCCGGGAAGCTTCTATGCAAAAATAAGAAAATTTTCATCGGAATACATGCATACGCGTTAATCCCTTTTGTTACGATCCAGTAAACCAAAAAGAAACATCCATCATAAGGAGCCAACGCGTGACCGACCCAGCAAAAATTCACAGTTGATCACAACGCAGTGGCTTCCCACATAGACCAACTACGCGGCTACAGCGTCGAACTAGAACAAGAATCCACCCACTTTTTTAAACGTCATCGAACCATTACGCGGAGAGTGGAAAGGGAGCTCGCTTCGAGTCCTGGGACACCATGACCGCACGGTGGCACGACTTAATCTCAGTAATAGATGACACCCTGCAACAATTCACAGGCCGTATGGACACCGCAGGCAACATCTACCAAACAGGGGACGCGGACCAGACCCAGCAGATACAAAAATCGATTCTCCGGCATGGACACGTACCTCCGGGGACATGCTATAAAACCCACCAAATAAAAATCAATACAAAAATAAAAGGCACATACGCATAGGGAACCCACACATCCAAATCCCCCTTGACGCACTCCACGATGTCGGAGAGGCTTTGGAAAAAATTTCAGAATCCGGAAAATTAATAATTTCACTGGAACCACAGTTTGCTTTGCTGGGCGCTGACCACGTGTCCGGCGCAACAATGGTAAACGCCGTCTGGGAATTTGAAACCACCTGGAACGGCTCACGAGAAACACTACTGGAAAACACTGAATTTACTAGGGTGAAGTCTCCAAAAATCGCTGACACAGCCTCGCGACCTCGACGAAAATCAAAGCGTTCGAATGTTAGAGCTCGCCGGGCGATGGAAGGGAAACAAGGATGTTTCGCCTTCTGCATCTAAAGCAAGCATCTATGCTTTTTAATGAACAAACCGCAAGCAAATCAGAATTTGGCATCCTTACAACCATGGATAGACTTCACAAAAATTATTGAGTCAATAGGAAAATCCGTGGAAGCCCTCAAGCTTTTCTGGGTCGCAACCGAAGCCGACCAATACTACGAGATGATGGCAGGAGTTTCAAGACCGCAGCAACAGAAGTCACCACCATTCTCAACAGTGTGGAAGCAGCGTTGGAATCAGTGCGTGTGGACACCTCAAACTTCCGTAATGGCGTTCGTGACGCCCTGAACAATACTGAATAAAAAGACACTAATAGGATTATGTCATGATTCCCACACTCTTGCTGCCCTTTTTAGTATATAAATACAAAGATTTTGCCATTGGCGGCGAGGCCCGAAATGATCCAAAAAGGGCTGATCAATTCAAAGAATTTGGCAATATTCTCTGATGCTGCCGCTAAAATCAAGACAATGCATGACATTGGATTTTTAGGCGATGAAGGGGAACGATACTCAGAACTTCTAGGGGCGAATTTCCCAACCAACCTAGAAATAACTGGACATGCCCATATTGGAACAGCAAACGCCATCCAGTATTACCATGATGCGTTGGTTGACAGCTTGGCAAAAATGAGCAACCTCACCATGGTTGCGAGTGGTCATCATCAAGCTGTGCAGCAAGCATTCTACGCATGGCAAACCGCACAAAAAAATGCTCTTGCTGCGCAAGCTACTGCTTTTAATGTGGCCTTAGTGAGCACGCCGTTGTTGCGCGACTCCCTGCCGCCCCTGGAGCCATTGCTGCGATGGCTAAAGCCGACACTGCGGCAGCAATGGCTGAGGATGCCCTTGGTCATTGCGCTTAATAATTACCGGGCTGCCCGGGAGATATGGGAGGCAGACCTGAAAAAAGCAGCAGGGATTAAAGATCATCTCACCGCAGAAACGCATACTGCGGCCGCGCGTGTTGATGAGCAAGCCAGGAAAAGATTCAGAGACAATGCTGACTATCATCGTGAGCAGTGGAATAAGATCGTTGCTAAAGCCAAAGAAATTGCCACGGACAAAGTCAAAGCTTTGGAGTTTGTGTCCGAAGCTCTCCTGCTTATAGGTGCCGTTCTGCTCTTCTTCCCTGGTGGTCAACTATTTGGCGGTATCGCTACTGTTGTCGGGTTGCTTCTTAAAACTGGGTTGGTGGCAACAGGAAACAGTAGTTGGCAGTCTCTAGCTTTTGACGTGGTCACCCATACCAGGAGCTAAAATACTAAAATTAGGCAAAGCAGGGAAATTAGGAGCAGCAGGCGCGCGTCTGGCTAAAGGCATCGAGACATCACTAGCTAGTGTCAAGGCCACAGCAATTGCCATTCCCAGCAAGACAGCGGAACTGGCACGTGGTGCCTTACGGAAACTCGGCTTGGATCCGGTGGATATGTCCACCGGTGTGCTGATCGACTATGAGACAGATGTGTCCATTGATGGAATACTGCCGTTGATCATTGATCGCAATAGCAACAGCGGTCACGCCATTGGTCGAGCATTGGGCCCGCAGTGGGTTTCACGCATTGATTGCCGCATTGAAATATGCACCAATGAAATTTTAATGCTCGCCCCGGATGGTGCTCTGCTGACCTTCCCACCGGCTCCGTTGGATGGCTCTGAAGTACGCGCGGATGGCCGACCCTGGCTGTTGTCGTTTGTTGATGGTGCTTATCGTGTCCGTGATATTGCCGCTGGCCTGACGTATGTTTTTTCGATCACAGCCGAGCAGTCGTTGGTGCGTCCCACCACTCCTATCCCTGATGAAGTGGCTAACTATGATGGTGCTGCTGATGAATTCGGACGTAGTGTTGCTGAATCATCGCTGGCAGGTGTTATTGGCAGTGGCATTGAGGTTGGTCTTAGTTCGGTACTGCACCGTACAGGCCACTGGATTGAATACGATTACGATGCCTCCAGTGGACTCATGTCCACTATTCGCCGCAGCGACGGCACTATTGTGCACTTGGGGTGGGATCGGCGCACCGCACGCCTGGCTGATGTTTACTTAACCCATGTTGATCATCACACAGAAGAACCTGTCAGGCTTGTGTCCTATGAGTATGACGCTCATGGTCGTCTTAGGCGCGTTGTTAATTCAGCGGATGGGGCATTGGGGTATCACTATGATGATGGTGGTCGTATTTGCGGTTGGACAGACCGAAACGGTGTGACCTATAAGTATCAGTTTGACGAGCACGGGCGTGTGGTAGCGCAGGCAGGGACAGGTGGTGTGCTTGCCAATGCCGCTGTGTGGCTGGATGATACTGGATCGGATGCGCCAGAAGGCGGCAAAGTCTGCGTTGCCATAGAGACTGCAGTTGCTCTTGCAGGAGATCCGCGTCTTATGGGGGATGAGGTTATTGACCAGCGCATCAAACAACTTCAAGCACTCCCGCTGGTGCAGGCACTTACCTCGGGCGGGCTTGTGGGGGCTGGGCTGACCGGGTCCGGTCGCACCGGTGTTCGTGATGATGATCAGTGGACTGTTCCGCACGAGTGGCTTCACGATGAGGTGTTGGGGGATATTCGTCCCACTGTGTATCGTTCAACAGCTGCTGGTGATGTCTGGCGTGTGATTGCACCAGATGGGGCATGTGAAGACTACAGCCACAATCAGTATCACGCCATTGTTGAGGTTATCGCTGCTGATGGTGGGGTCAGTCGGATTGATTATGACGACAATGGCTGTATTACAAAACGTGTGTTTGCCGACGGTGGAACAGAACATGTTCAGCTGGGTCCGTGGGGTGTGCCTGCTCAGGTGACTGGTCGTGATGGTGCAGTGACGGAGTATGAGGTGGATGCTGCTGGTTTGGTGACAGCAATGATGGGCCCGGGTGGGCGTCGATTAGAGTTCGCCTACCAGTGGCGCCCGGGTGGTGTGGTGCCACTTGCCTCTGCTTCAGAGCAATACGGCGCGGTGATTACCGAATGCGATGACGCAGGCCGAGTAATCGCGACCACCGATGCGGAGGATCGCCGCACCAGCGTGGTACGCGATGCCGCGGGCCGGGTGGTTGAATCCATGGATGCCACCGGGGCGGTCACTCGGGTGGACTACTCGCCGGAAGGGTGGCCCTGGCGGATGACCTACCCGGATGGGTCTTGTTCGTATGCCACCTATGACGGGGAGGGCAATGTTATTGCCACCACCGATCAGTCCGGGGCGGTGACCACCACCACCTATACGGTGTTTGATACCCCGCAGGTGGTGACTAATTCGGCAGGGCAGACCACCTCGGTGGTCTATAACAGTCAGCTGCAGCCAGTGGAGGTTATTAATGCTGATGGGCGACACTGGTGGTTTGACTATGACCTCTGCGGCAGGATGACAAGCCAGCGGGACTACAACGGGCATATCACCCGGTATGAGACGAATCGTCGTGCCGGATGGTCCAGCAGTATCGACGCCGTAGGGCAGCGCACCACCATCTGGCGGGACGTGGTAGGCAATATTGTTCGCCAGGATAGCCCTGCGGGGGTTACCTCGTGGTTGTATGACACAGCTGGCAGGTTAGTCCAGGTCACCTCGCCAGATGCGGTGGTGGACTATGCCTACACCGATGTGGGTGAGGTCATCGGTGAGACGATTACCCTGCCCTCGGGGGAGCGTTTCGGTGCGGGCACGCTACAGGATGAGGATGCTGGGGTGTTGGCGATTGCGTTGCCGACCGGGCAGGTGGTTCGGCAGGAGGTGCGTTTGGACTCTGCTGGTCAGGGCGGGATTGATATTCGCTTTGGTGAGCAGTTGGTTGGGCAGGTTGGCTTGCACCATGATGTGTTGTCGCGGACGTTGTGCTGGCAGCTGGGGGCGATCACCAGGACGCGGCAGTGGGATGAGCGGGGTCGGGTGACTGGGGATGTGGTCACCACTATGACACCGGCCGCAGGAGTGTGTGCGAAATCACCTGGGGTGCCGATGGTTGAGTTTATGGCTGCTGGCACTGCTGGGGGTGTGGTGGCTGGTCGGTGGTGGTCGTGGGAGGCCACTGATCAGGTCAGTGTGATTGAGGATGTGCTGCGTGGGACGGTGGCCCTTGATACGGATGCTATGGGTCGGGTCACTGGTGTGTCCCGCACACCAGCAATGCCTGACGTACGTGGCGTTGATGCTGTTCAGGGTGCGCAGAGCGTTGGTGGTGTTGGTGTGGAGGTGTATGGGTTTAGTGCTGCGGGGATGGTCGAGGCGATTACGGCCCCGGATTTCACTCCGTCTCCTGCCGGGTTGGCTAAATCCGCGCGTGCCGCACACCAGGCGCAAGCAGGACTGGAACATCCACAGGTAGAGAAGGTGCATGCTCGGGGGACGTTGGTGACTCGGGTGGGGAAAACCTCGTACCGGTATGACCGGCTGGGCCGGGTCGTGGAGACCGTGACGAGGCGGACGTCGGTGGGGTCGGTGGTCAAACGGTTTGGGTATGTTGGTTCGACTGGTCAGGTGTCGTGGTTTTCGTCGTCGGATGCACCAGAAGTGGTGTGGTGGTATTCCTATGATGGCCTAGGTCGCAGGGTGGCGAAAACGTGTGTGGATGCTGCTACTGGTGGGGTGGTTTCGCGGTGGGTGTTTGTGTACTTGGGGTCGCAGTTGGTTGCTGAGTATGTGGTCACGCCTGCTGCTGATACCAGCGTTGATGTGCAGACTGCTGATGCTTGTGTTGCTGGTTGCTGTGGCATAAATGCTGCTGTGGCCGCTGGTGGGCACCCAGAAAACAACCACCGCAGCGTTGGTGCTTGTGGTGATAAGGTTCCTGTGGTGGGTCGGGTGTGGGTGACTGATCCTGTTAGTGGGGTGATGGTGGGTCAGCTTAATCTGCATCAAACCATGGGTGGTGTTACTGGTGTGGCTTCTGGCGGCGTAACTGGCGGTGTTGTTGCTGGTGACGCTTATGCCGCTGCTGGTGGTGGTGTGTGTGGGTGGTCGCAGCACCAGGTGGATGCGGTGTTTTATGCGTTGGTGGCGGATTTGGCTGGTGCGCCGCAGGAACTTATTGACCTGGATGATGGTTCGGTGGCGGGGTGGGTGACCCAGTCGTTGTATGGTAGGCGCTGTTGGCGTGGTGTGGATTCGCCGTTGTTGTTTATTGGTCAGTATGAGGATCAAGAGTCGGGGTGGGTGTATAACCGGTTTCGGTTTTATGATCCGTGGTCTGGGGTGTATGGTTCCCAGGATCCGTTGGGGGTGGCGCCGAATCCAGCGACACCGCAGGGGTATGTGGGTAATCCGGTGTTGTGGGTGGACCCTAACGCACTCAAAGCATGTTCAGGTGTGCTATCGGATGCAATGCTCACAATGATGCGTCAGGTTGACGATATTGCTGTAAATGACAAGACACTAAGAAATATTTTCAATGTTGCTGGTATGGTGGACATGGATGGCAACATCTATCTGGCATCAGGCGCTATGCATAACCTAGATCCTTCCCGTTATCCCGGGTTGAATATTGTCAATTTAGGTAGTCCGGCGGAGTGGAAGGGCCTTGATTGGCATGAGCGTTTGCCGTTCCATGCTGAGCAAAAGCTGCTGGACTATGCTAAGAAAAACAACATTGATATAGCAGGGATCTACACCTATATCGATGCCTGCCCAAACGGATGGCAGTTGGACAAGGCAAAGAAGGTGCTAGATGGCATCTATAAAGGTTTTGAGACCTGTGATCTTTCCTTGCGGAATAGTGGTCTAAAAGTCTTTTTTGATAATAAACTATACCTATCGGAAGAAGCGCTCAGAATCTTGAAAGAAGACAAAAATCTAAAGAAAAATTATTTGAAATTATAAAAATCAAAAATACGATAAAAATTTCGCATATGGAGGTATAAGTGTGAAAAAAATAGAATATTATAACTATGAGGTGCGTGTACCTTTTGAGCAAAGCATGATTCCATTTGATCGAATCGTAAAATATATGAAAGGCAATCCTGGCGCTAGATGTTTTATCGCTGCAAACCACTGCACGAAAGAAGATATTGACACGTGGTTAAATGACGATAAGATAAATGTATACTGGTGGGAAAAATCTAGCTAAGTTGCCCAGTATTGAAGATATAGACCCTGAGACTCTAGATTCTTATGATGTAATTGAATTGTTGTCTATCGCTGCTTCTCCAAAGAGGCTTAACTTTGCTGCACTGCTAGAAGTTTTGCCTCCTGTCGATGCCGAAAAGTTATGCTCACTATACTACCCAACAAGCAGTCACCCCACGGGTGAGCTGTTGGTGACATGTGATCAAGACCCCAAACCAGGATTTGTTGAAAATTTTAAAGCCGCGATTGATGGTAATGCACATGACATTGATGTGCGATCAGAGGCTATTTCCAAATATCTGGAGGATATATTTAGCGGATGGGCAAAATTTACATATACGGCAAGCCTCGAAAGTGGCTTGAATGCCGATGAGAGATGGGAAACCATTCTAATACCAACATATAGTAATATAGATGGTTCTTTTATTGACTGGGGAGTCTTACTGAGTTCAAGTCATACGGAACTTTAACTGTGATGCCTGCCGCCACCCTGATATCTGAGCCTCTTCCACAAGCCTGGCAGAGGTTGCAGCGATCTGATTTCCTATTTTTGCTCGTCGGGGATTTGTCTGTCTTCAATGTCGTTAGGTGACAGATTATTTTCGAACAGTAACAGCGCCTTCCGCACACGCCTCCTTGATAGACTCATACGCACTCAACATATATCCCAGCTACCCTATTCTTATTTCAGAAATGAGAAATGATCGGCGACGTGCATTCCATCAGTAACTCTTACGGAAGCTTACGGAGCATCTTTAATGTCGCTAATATGATGAGTAAAGAGGGTAATTTATACTTCCTGCGAGATACAGCGCATAATCTGGATTCGTCGTGTTATCCCAGACTGAATATTGTCACTTTAGGTGTGACCCTAGCATGGTGAAAAGAGCCTTGATCCACATGAGCGTTTGTATCTTCATTCTGAACAGCATTTGTTGGATCATGCGAAAGTGAACAATATTGATGTCTACCTTTCAAACCTGTCTGATGCACGAAAAGAGATTGTGAAGAATGGAATGGTGTATGGCTACAAGCTATGTGATTGTGTCATGAATGAGTGACTGGCGAGATAAAGGAGATGCTCGCTGGTGATAAAAACCTTATTCAGAAAGCAGCTAGATTTATCACTCGAGGATTGAGATAAGAAAGAGTATTTTGATGGCCTTGCAAGAATCTGATGGTAAGTTCATATACTATTTTTATGAGGTGGATGCGATGGGGGAGCCTGAGGTTGTGCCGTTTGAACGTCTTGTTCAGTATGTGAACGATCATCCAGAAACCCAGTTCTTTATTTTTGCAAAGCGTTGCACTAAAGAGGATGTTGATACATGGTTTAATAATGAGCATGTCACGGTGCATTGGTGGAAGGACATGACACCGACGCCAGGAACAGACCCACTTTCCATATTTGTTCAGTCTGTTGATCCGGTAAAACCTAATTTCGGAGGAATACTTGAGGTATCGTCGTCTATATCCCCTGAAGAGCTGCATTCCCTGTATACTCTCGCAGATGGACGTCCATCTGGAAATCTGATGATTGCGCGAAACTCTGATCTTCCGAAAAAAGCCATTGAACTCTATGAAGAGACTTTTAAGTCTGACCTAAAACTAGAAAAACACAAAGTCTTCCACAGAGAATTATTTAATGGTTGGGCTTTGGTGGAGTTTGATAATGATAACGAAGGTGAGATGGCTCCGCCAGAGCGCTCTGAATATTTACTTTTCTACTCTGGCGGCGATTTAGATGAGTCTTTTATCGATTGGGGAGAAATTATAGGTAGGCATATTGTCGAATTTTAGTATTGCGGAGAGTTATTCGGGGTTTATTGAAGAATAACAACTTTCTCTTTTGGCACTCCGCAATTGGTATGCACGATACGCTATGTCTTCATATTCGCGATTGCTTGTTCCACCGCATAATGAATCTGGTTAATCCTACGGTTGCACCATATCTGCCGGTCTTTCAACGGCTTCTGAACAGGCTATTTTTACGTGGCGTGTCACACCTGCCCCCATGAGTCTTTATCGGCAGTCAGATGCTTTGGATTCAGGACATCCAACATCCGCGTTTCGTTTTTCGTGTAGTGTCGTCAGATCCTGCACACTACCAACATACGGCTTAAAGATGACTACAATGTTGCCGCTTTGATCGGCGATGGCCTGTAGGCTGTGCCTGGTGGTTTTGTGTTTTCCGATGTAGAGTTCTGGCCTGTCAGCCCAAAACAGCACGGTACGAACGTCCCGTTGATGACGCCGTAGAGTTGAGGATCAAGGTCTTCTGGGGCCGATGGTGGCGCGAGTGCATGGTTGAGGGCGTTGATGAGAGTGCAGGTGGTCTCCCATGAGGGATGCTATTACCGGCGACGAGAAGTGTGCTGAGATCCTTCCCCAGCAGTTGAATAGCCCTCATCGGTGATACACCAATGCATCACGATTCACTTAAAGTGCATAGTGAATATGTTGAGAAACTTGTTGATGTAAATCGCCCAGATGTTCAGTATGTCTTTTTATAGTCAGTGCTATGCTGTGGAGTTTGATAGAATGTCATACAGCCGTGGGTTGAATCATGATATTAGTGCGCAGGCTAATAATTCAAGTTTAGTTATTGTTCTTATGTGGATGGGGTAGTGGAAATGAATGTTACAGTAGGAAATCAGGCTGTCGTTTTTAGGGGAGTGAAGCATACTGCTGTCCAGATGTTGGAAAAAATGTATGGAGGGCTTGTTGTGGAACTGGTCAAAACTGACTCATTGGATGTTGTGTTCAATAATGGGCAACGCTCCTGGATAGTGCAAGAGCAGAATGGTTGGTGTGTGATTGAAGAGCTTTTCGGCGGACAGCTTCATACTTTATGATTTGCTTAGTGTGTCTGGGGATTTTCTTGATAGCGTTGCTTATGTTTTTTATGTAAGGCAAGAAAAGGATATAAAGTTTCGGGGCGGCGCTGCTTATATAGGTTATTATTTCGGGGTCTATAATCCAGTTGATGGGAAGCTAGAATTTATACAAAAAGGACTTTCTACAGATAAGTGGGAATGGAGTAAAAGTTCAAACAGCTCCCACCTTCCAATTTCCGAGTCATCGCTCAATCGTGAGGGGTTGGAAAAATTTATAGAGATAGAGGGTATTCCTATATATTTTGGAGGGATGGAAAAATTGAACCCGGACCTGTATGTGGCGAAAGTTCCTGAAAAGAGCGATGAAGAATGGGCCGCTTTCTTTGAGAGTTTTTACAAGAAGAGCTAGGATAATTTTGCAGTGTTGTAGTACCATGCTTCTACCTTGTGTTGGGGGTGGAAGAATCCGATAAATCTCACAACAAATGGACACCTCTATACTGTGATTGCTTTTAGAGGACTTGCAGGAAAAGAATTTTTGTAACGCATTTAGTGTTTGCTATAACGGCAGTCCTCATGCATGCTCACATTCACTTCACCCAGAATCGAGCCCGAAACCACCCGCCAACGGCGAGTGCCGGGGCGTCGTTACGCAGGCGCTAGACTTCGCACTATGGCTAAAACAGTGGCGCTTCTTGATTACGGCTCTGGCAACCTTCGTTCAGCGCAGCGCGCGGTAGAGCGCGTGGGGGCCGAGGTCACGGTGACCAGTGATCCTCAGACGGTTCTCGCCGCCGATGGCCTGCTTGTTCCCGGCGTGGGGGCGTTTGCGGCGTGTATGGATGGGCTGCGTGCTGTGAATGGTCCGCGCCTGATCGGGGGAGCGTTTGGCTGGTGGTCGGCCCGTCATGGGGATTTGCGTGGGCATGCAGGTGCTGTTTGAGCACGGCGTGGAGCACGGCATTGATGCGCAGGGCTGTGGGGAATGGCCGGGCGTGGTGGAGCGTCTGCACGCTTCGGTGCTGCCACACATGGGGTGGAATACGGTGGAGGCCCCGGAAAATTCGCAGATGTTCGCG
>BNJV01002007.1_pt1 | contig 67562 bp, 83 predicted proteins | sample 8540591 | NCBI WGS metagenome assembly BNJV01 (sample SAMD00202457, study PRJDB9452) | human saliva metagenome | host: Homo sapiens
TAAATTTAGTTATAAGTACAGTTTTTATTTTTGTTTGTTATTTTTTTATTTCCCAGCCAAAATTTTTTTCTTACTACTTCCCTATCATCAAAATGTGTTTTTTTCATTTCCAATTATTTGATAAGTTTCATGTCCTTTTTCCTGCGATTAAAAGGCTGTCTCCCTTTTGAAGAAGTCCCATTCCATATCTTATTGCCTTTTTCCCTATCGGAAATAATTATATATTTGTCAAATGGATATTTTTTTCAGCAATAAGCCCTTTTTTTCTATATCTGCCAAAAATTTTTTTACAGGGTTTTCTGTACGAGGATTGTCTGATGTTAAAATGATGTAATCACTAAATTTTGTTCTTTGCTTTTTGCCATCTTTGGACGCTTGTCGTGATCTCTGTCGCCACCTGCGCCAAATATTGTTATTACTTGATTATCTGTAATTTGCTTTAAGGTTTTTTTCCAATGTTTAAAAGTCCATCATCTGTATGTGCAAAAATCCACTACAATTCTTGCTTCCAGATCATTTTTTATTGTCTCAAATCTTCCTGGAACTGATGGCATTTCCTGTAATTTTTTCACAATAAAATCCATTTTTGCCCCAAGCGACAATGCGCTGGCAACACAGCCAAGGACATTATACAAATTATATTCTCCTACTAATTCTATTTCAAATTTGTATTCTTCTTCATCTTTATTTTTTTACAAGGTTTCTTCTTTCAAAATAATTATCCAAATTTATTTTTTTATTTTTCATTCCATGATTTGTATAATTTAAAATATCTCCCCACACATCAGCTTCTTCGTTTTTTTATACTTATAGAAATATAATCGTTATTTCCATCTTTTTTTCAGAATAAATTTTTTTCCCCATATTTATCGTCAATATTAACTATTCCTACACCATTATTTCTCAGCATTGAAAAATATTTTTTTCTTGGCATTAAAATAATTTTTCCATAGTTTTATGAAAATCAAAGGTGGTCTTGTGTCAAGTTAGTAAATATTGCAGAATCAAATTTAAGCATATCCACACGTCCAATTTGAAGGGCATGGGAACTTACTTCCATTATAAAAGTAATCTGCACCTTTTTTTACACTTTTTATCTATTAATTTTATCAGTTCCAATGATTCTGGAGTTGTATTGACTGTTTCAAATTCTTCATCTAAAATACGATTTCCAGTAGTTCCTATTCTAGCTGTTTTTTTCCAGAATATTTTTCCAAAATAAAGCTCGATGTAGTTTTACCATTTGTTCCTGTAATTCCAACTATTTTTTTATTTTTATTTTTGCGGATAATCGTAATAATTTGAAGCAATTATTCCTAATTTTTTTACGTATATCTTCCACTTGAACAAAAGTTACAGAATCAGCATTTCTATACTCTTTTACATTTACATCCTTTTCACAAACAATCATTTTTAGCTCCGCTGTCAATAGCCTTTTTGAATAAAATCATGTCCATCCACGGTGCTTCCTGTCATTGCCACAAATACAAAATCCTTTTCAATTTTTCCGTGAATCATATTCAATGCCCTTAATTTCAAAGTTTTTCACGCTTCTTGAAACAACTTGTAACTTACATCTTTAAATATTTTTATACATTTTCACATACTCTCCCTTTTCCAAAAAAATCCTGTAATTTTAAAAATTTTTCATTTATTATACTCGAACCTCCTTAAAACCAAACTAATAAAAAAATTGAGTAGAACTAGGATTTGAGTAAAATTATCATAACTTTAAACTTAGTTTTTAAAGTAATCTTTATAAAGCAGGCTGAAGTTTAAGTTCATTAAATTTATTTAGCTTTTTATTAATTTAATTTTTTTGAGAGATCTAAAAAAATATCTTATAATGTATTTTACCACTTTAACTAAAAAAATCTAGAAAAAAAGTTGTTGACAAATTTAAAAAAATACTGTATAATCTTATTTGTAAGTTTACTTTTTAAGTAAATATGCCTTGGTGGCGAAATCGGTAGACGCACAGGACTTAAAAATCCTGTGGAATTTATCCCGTGCCGGTTCAAGTCCGGCCCGAGGCACCACTAATAAAAACTTTCATTGTCGCGGGATAGAGCGAGCATGGTAGCTCGTCGGGCTCATAACCCAGAGGTCGTTGGTTCAAATCCAGCTCCCGCCACCAAATGCCTAGATAGCTCAGTTGGCTAGAGCATACGGTTCATACCCGTAGGGTCGGAAGTTCAGATCTTCTTCTAGGCACCATTATATTAATTAAGTCGTACTTGCATTAATGTAGGTATTTTTTTATAAAAATGTAGTTAGATGGCTACATTTTTTTATTTTATACTATTTTTCCATTAAAATAATAGATTTGCTATAATTTCTACTATGCAAGGGGTCAAGATCCCTTGTCAGAAAATAAATAAAATATAATTTCTATTTTTTTAGAAAGAAAAACACTTGACTAATAATAGTTTTTAAATTATAAAAATAACATGAAGTAACATAAATCAAAAATTTATAGATATTTTTGCAGGAATATTTGCTTAATTTAAAAGAAACCGAGTAAAATATTAGACTTTAGAAGAGGAAAAAAATATGAAAATATTAATAATAAGATTTAGCTCATTTGGGGATGTAGTGCTTACAACTCCAGTAATAAGGGCAATTAAAGAGAAATATCCAAAAGGCTGTAATAGATTTTTGCAGTTTATGATACTTTTTTCTGAAGCAATTTCGTTAAATCCTGAAATTAGGAATTTGATAATTTTTTTGAGAAAAAGAAAAGTAAAGACCGAAAAATATATAAAAGATATGATAGATAGACTAAAAAAACAGAAAATTATGATTATGTCATTGATCTTCATTCTAAATTTTTTTGTCTAGAATTATTGGAAAAAAAGTCTTGAAAACAGGCATACTCAATATTGCCGATACAAAAAAAGAAAATGGTGGAAAACTATTCTTGTAAAAGGCAAAAACTTATAACTTATAATGCAGATTGCACAATTGTTGAAAGTTATTTTTACAGCTTTAAAGAAATTGGGAATAAATTTTTTTCTGATGAAAATATAAAAAAAATGGACTTGGAGATAATCTGGAATTTTATATTGACAAGCAATCTGAAGAGAAATTTGTAAAAAAAATATAATTTAAAAGATGGAAAATATTTCGTGCTAGCTCCTGGAGCTTCTAAGTTTACGAAAAAAAGTGGCCTTATTATGATGAATTGGCAAAAAAATTTTTGGAAAATAAAAAAATAAATTTGTAAATAATGAGGAGAAATTGAGAATTTTTTTGTGATTGGTGGGAAAAGAAGATGCAAATGTTGTAAAAACTGATGAAGATGGACAAATTATTGATTTGTGCGGGAAAATTTCCTTTAAGGAAAGCGGAATATTGTTAAAATATGCAAAAGTGGCTGTTGCAAATGATTCAGGCCCATTTCATATAGCCAGAGCTGTAAAAAGCTAAGACTTTTTGTATTTTTTTGGACCGACTGATCCAAAAATTATTTTTCCTTTGAAAAAAATACTTTTTTTACTGAATAATCCAAGCTGTCCACCACATTCACTTTACGGAGATGATAAATTTCCAAAAAAATATGCAGATTGCATGAGTGGGATCTCGGTAGAAACTGTATTTAATAAAATTGTTAAAGAATACAATTAACAGACTTAATTTTTATTTATTCAAGATTTTTAATATTAAAAGATTTTTATAAAAAAATAAATTTTACCAATAATTACATAGTTTATAAATTATCAAATGATTCTATAAAAAAAGAAAAGTGTAAACTTTTTTTGTGTAAATAAACTAAAAAAAACCTTATATCATTAGGTTTGTTATACATTTATACAAAAATTATATGCACTCTCAAATAATAAAAAAAAGAAAGAGAAAAAAATTATGAAAATACTTGCATTTGAATCATCTTGTGATGAAACTTCCGTTGCAGTTGTTGAGGATGGGAAAAAAAATTTTTAAGTAACATTATTTCCACACAAATTGACATTCACAAGGAATTTGGCGGTGTAGTGCCTGAAATTGCCTCACGGCACCATATAGAAAAATATTTTACCAGTATTTACTGAAGCTCTGGAAAAAAAGCCAGCTGTAAATTAAGCGATATTGATTATATCGCTGTAACGAACTACTCCTGGACTTATTGGATCTTTGCTTGTAGGCTTAATGTTTGCAAAAATCCCTAAGTTATGCCAATAATATTCCATTGATTCCTGTAAATCACATTAATGGGCATATTTTTCTCAAGTTTCATCGACAACGATGTAAAATTGCCTGCAATATCGCTAGTCGTGTCAGGCGGACATACAAACTTATATTATATTTATGAAGAAAATGGAAAAAAATAATCACTGATTTGCTTGGTGAAACATTAGATGATGCAGTTGGAGAAACTTATGACAAAATTGCCAGAATATTGGGACTGGAATATCCTGGAGGTCCGCATATTGATAGACTATCAGTAAATGGTAAAGATATCCTAAAAAAATAAAAAAACCAAAAAGTTGATGGTTATAATTTTTAGTTTTAGCGGAATAAAAAAACTTTTTATAACTAACTATGTAAATACTCAAAATATGAAAGGTAATCCAATTTCAAAGGAAGATATTGCAAAATCGCTTCAGGAAATTATTGTAAATGTTCTATATGATAAAAATTTTTAATGGCTGTAAAGGAAAAGGATGTGAAAAACGATACTTGTTGCAGGTGGCGTTTCTGCAAATAGACGCCTTCGTGAAAAAAATTTTTCAGAATTTACAAATTTAAAGACTGATGAAAATGAGCAAATTCAAGTTCATTTTTCCTAAAATGGAATATTGTACAGACAATGCGGCTATGATAGGAGTTGCGACCTATTATGACTTAAAGAATAATTCTCAAATTAATTTGGAAAAAAACAGTATGATGTGGATGCGATTTCTACAAAATTAGAAAAAAATAATAATAAAATAACCAACAAAAAAAATATTACTTTGGTTATCTTTGCAATAAATCAAATAAAAAAATAACCGCTGTTATTTATAAGAACGGTTATTTTTTTAATTATATTAATTTTTACAAATATCTCTTCTATATCCAACGGTTAATGCTGAAATTATCAACTTATTATCTCCGATATTATTTTTAAAATAGAACTGCTAAAAAAATTATATAAATCTAGGGTTTGAGTAAAAAAAGTCATAATTTTTTTGAGTTCAGTTTTTAAATAAGCTTTTACTATACAAATAATCAAAATTATAATTAAATATTCTTTTGCTCTTTCCAAAAACAATTCCTGCAATTTCACAGCTTCCCCATCTTCTGTATTTGCTCCAACAAATTCAAAAATCCTTAGGCTGAGCTTTCTTAATCTCTCAATGGAATTTCCCATTGCATAACCTTTTTCCAACCATTGTAAGCATTTCAAAATCATTTTTCACCATCGCCAAAAAGTGCTGCATCCTTCAGTTCCAAACCTTCTCTTTCTAGCAGGAATTTAGTCAGCTGCACCCTTATTGGCTCCTTTTTGCCATAATTTCCATACAATAATCGGCAACAAAAAAATAATATTTACATCATTTCTTATTTTTCAAGATGGCTTTTTTCCAAGTTTGTAAAAGTGCTCATGTTCTCCAATGTAGAATATTTTTTTAAAATATCCAAGTTTTTTCAATTCATTCTTTGGAACTTCCTTAAAGTCAACTTTTTACATCCCTTGAAATTCTGTCATACACTTTTTTTGAGCCGTTCCCTTTGTAATAATCCAGTCATTTCCTGAAAAAAATATTTAAATGTGAACGCTTCAGCTATGCTTTCATAATCCAGTCCCAAGATTGCCTCTGCTTCTTTTTGGCAAGCCTTTTTTTCATAAATCATATTTCCATCTGCATCAAAGATTCTTGCGCCATTTGCGACTATAATAGGAATTTTTTTACCTCAAAAGTCTGCTCAGTTATATACCCAATTTGGTCATAACTTCTACCTGAAGCAATATAAAAGTTTATTCCTTTTTCTATTATTTCCTTTATCACATCTTTAGTAAATTTTTGTAACATGATGCCCTCTGCATAGTAAAGTTCCATCCAAATCACTGATAACTGCTTTATACATAAACTCCCCTTTCCTATTTCTTTAATTTAGTTATTCTTAAATTTTAATTTTTCTATAAATTAAATAATTCTCTTAATTTTTTTGCCATTCCATCTTCAGCATTACTTTCAATAACTTCCGTATCTGTTAATTTTTTTCAAGCGACAAATAAATCGAATTTCCCATCGCAAATCCAAGCCCAGTTTCTGTTATCAATTCATAGTCATTCAATCCATCTCCAAATGAAACCGCATCTTTTTAATGTAAGTCCATCTCTTTCTAGCAACACTTCAGTACTTTTGCCTTATTGCAGTTTGCCGAAAACACTTCAAACTTCCTTCGTTTGCAAATAAAAGACTTATATTTCCATCTCCAACCGCTTTTTCTTATTTCATTTTCAAGTTCCAGCAGTTCATCATGATCTTCTCCAAGAAAAAAAATATTTTTTTGTAAAATTATGCTTTTTAAATTCTTCAGGAGTAATTTGTTTTTGGATATCTAGTTCTATCAGGCTTTTTTTATTGTAAAAATATTCTTGCAAATCTTCAGTAACAAACCAATTTGGTCCAGAATATCCAGTTATAATTATATCTTTCCCAAACGACTTGTAATCAATATCCAAAACTTTATCCAAATATTCTCGCTTCAAATTATTTGAAAAAAATTTCATTCCCATTTTCATCAAAAAGCGACAGATCCGTGTGAAGTAATAAGTGGAACTTTTTACACCAAGCTCATCCATTGCTTCTTTCGCTCCTAAATAATTTCTTCCAGTTGCAATATAAAAACTTTATCCCTTTTTTTCAATAATAATTCTACTGTTTCCCTAGTAAATTCACTCACTTTATGCTCTGCATTCAAAAAGTGTACCGTCCAAATCACTTACAACAGCTTTAAACATTTTATTCTCTCCTTCTTTTTATTATGTAAAAATTTATAATACTAAACTTCATTTTAAAAAAACAGAAATTATGCTTTATTTAGTTTTTTTATTTATCATAAGGAAAAATTTATAGCAAATCTGCTATCATAAATGAAGAATCGTACAAAAATATCATTGATACAGCTATTTTTTTCAATTCTTTATTTTTTTAAAACTATATTTTTTTATAAAAAAATAATTTTGAAAAATTCATTCATAAATTCCTCTTCATCAAAAGGTTTTTGACAAAAATGCCTTTGCTCCGGCTTCTTTTTCCCATTTTTCATATAATTTGGAAACATAACCATTGTACTGCAAATCATAATTCTAGCTTCCTTATCCAAATCCGTAATAACTTGTGCACTTTTTAATCCGTGCATTCTTGGCATATTTATATCCATTGTTACAACAGATGGATTTACCTTTTTATACATTTCAACAGCTTCCAGCCCATCGCTTGCTTCATACACTTTATATCCCTGTTCTTCAAGAATATCCTTTATATCTTCTCTAATATATGATGTATCATCTACAACCAATGCAATTTTATTCATTTTTTTCCCTTCTCTCTTTATTTTTATTTATTATTTTTAAAACTAAATTTATTTAATAAAAAAATATTTTAATTCTTTGTAAATCTATTATTTAATGAGAAACAGAATATTTAAATTTTTATATTTTTTTACTAAATCTTAAATATTTCCCTTACTTTTCTTGCCATCCCATCTTCAGCATTGCTTCCAATAACTTCTGTGTCTGTTAATTTTTTTCAAGCAGTCTATAAATTGAATTTTTTTCATTGCAAATCCAAGTCCAGTTTGAGTTATCAGGTCATAATCATTAAATCCATCTCCAAATGAAACAGCATCTTGTAATGTCAGCCCATCCCTTTGAAGCAAAAAAATCCAGTGCCACAGCCTTATCGCAGTCACTTGAAAAAGATCTCCAAGCTTTTTTTCGTTTACAAATACGATATTAACTTCATTATTCGTTACTTTTCTTACTTCCTTTTCTATTTCCAGCAGTTTTTTTATGCTCGCCTAGAAAAAAATATTTTTTTGTAAAAAGCAAGTTTTTTTCAAAGTCATTCTGCTCAATTTGCTCAGGATACTGCTTTCTATTTGGCTTTTTGAGCATAAAAAAATAATCTCTGGCATCTTCTGTCACATACCAATGATTACCTGAGAATCCATTTAAGATTATTCCCTTGTCAAATGATTTATAATCAATTGAAAAAATTTTGTCCACATATTTCTGTTCAATATTATTCACGTAAATTTCTTTTCCATTTTCATCTACAATCCTAGCGCCATTTGACGTAATCAAAGGAATCTTCAGTCCAATTTCATCCATAATTTCCTTTGCTCCGACATATCCACGTCCAGTTGCAATATAAAATTTTATCCCTTTCTCCAGCAACAATTCAATTGTTTCCTTCGTAAACGGACTAACTTTATGTTCTTCATTCAAAAGCGTTCCATCTAAATCGCTTACTACCGCCTTACACATACTGAACCTCCCACGACTAAAGTCGCAGGGTTCTAAAATCTTTAAAAATATTCAAAAATTTTCTAAGAAGTTTGATAGTCTTATGCTATCCTTATTCTTTTAGGTGTGTCCAGCTCACCTCTATTGTATAGGATACTTAAATCCACAACTTTACTTTTCCTTAATATGTTTAATGCTCCATTACAATCTGCATTTATGAGTTTACCTTTACTTGTTTGATATAGTCCTCTTTTTTATTCTTCTTCCACTGAATATATATTCTTGTGGATTTTTCTTTATCGTATACTGGAATTTTTATCTCCATCAAAAGAAACTTGCTTTTTGATGTATAACTTTCTTCTTGCAGTTTAAATTCTATTCCATATAGTTTACATAGATATATTAATTTATCTCTTAATTTTTCCATATGGTATGTTTACAAAGTTTTTGATTATTTATACTTCCTATATTTGAATTTCTTTGAAAATCTTCATTATATCCTAAAATTATTTTTTTCCTATATCATTATTAAGACAATAATTTACAATTATTCTTGCTACTTTTGAAAGATAATCTTCTATACGATTATTTCTCTTTCTAGCTATTCTCTTTTTGCCTTAATGTTGTTCGCTCAATCTTTTTGCTTATCTTTTTATACTTTGTAATTTTTGCATTTATCTTATTATAGTATTGATTTATTGATTTTTAATTTTTCTACCATCTATTATGAATGAAGCTCCAGCATTTGTAACACAAGTACAAAGATTATCTATACCTAAATCAATTCCTAGTGCATTTTCTTTATTTAATTCCCTTTGAACTTCTTCTACTTCGTAAGTATATTGAATTTCAAAGTACCTAGAATGTTGTTTTGGTATTATTCTAATCTCTTTTATTTTTCTTGCCTTTTTAATACTGGTGGTAGTTTTATTGCGATTTCCTTATGTGTCTTTCTAAATGAATTTGAATAAGGAACTATCATCATACCATCTTTTTAATCTAACAAATCCTATAACAAGAGTTGTAAATCCATCTTTAGCAAGATAATTAGGTAATTTTATTTTTACCATTATATTGACCATTCTTAGCAAGTTTTAAAAAGTCCAAAAAAATGATTTAAAAACTTCCGTCTACTTCTTTTAGAATTTGCTGAGCCATATTAGAATTTAATTTCTTGTAATTTTCACTATTTTTTTAAGCATTTTATAGTTTTTCATTATAACTTAAATACTTTTTTTCTTATTAAAAATAATACTGTCTAATATTATATATAGCTTCATTAGTTAAGTTCTTGGCTATATGAGATAAATATTTTAAATTCCTAAACTCATTTTTTTACTAAGATGTTTTTACTTGTTGTTTTTAAAGTTAAATACATAGATATCACCTCCTTTTTCATCAGAGATATTATACCATGTATTCTACATTTTATCTGTTTATTTTTAAATATTTTTAAAGTTTTTAAAACCCCACAACAGTGGGAAGCGTTGTTCACATAAATACGCTACCATTTATGCAGTTCTCATGACATATATACTCCTTAATAAATTAAGGAGATTAGCCTTGAACTTCTTGTTATCTCTAACAAGCACAGACTATATCTTATCCATATCCTATTTCAAGGACTTAGGCGAAACCACTTCCAATACCTATCGCTTGTATTGTACTCCCCTCACGAGGGATAGTCGTTGAACTTTCCTTTTCAGGATTAGCTGCTGATTGTCTATTATCATAATGTTTAGGATTTAACCTTGCACCATCTAGTATATTTTTTCTGCTTTCGCCACCATCACACTTATACTATATTCGCACTTAAATATTATGTTATGGTTATACTAGCTTTAAGAGTTCCCAGCAATTCAGTTTCTTTGTTGCACGGTTTTGCTCCGTGTCTACATACAAGTTTCCCTATATGCTTACTAAAATTTTCGTACAATTCATCTCATGACTAAAGTTGCGAGTGTTCTTGTACTATTTAATAAAATTTCCTCCTACATTGATTTTTAACACATTACAAAAAAATTGAATTAAAAATTTTTTTAAACTTGCAAAAACTAATCCAATAATGATACAATATTATAAGAAATCAAGAGTAAAAAAATAAACTTACGAGGTGAAAAAAATATGGCAACATTTGAAGATTATTTAAAATTTGAAGTGACTGAAGCAGAAGAGGATAAAAAGCGACTCAGAATTATAGAAAAAAATTTCATTGTCAAAAGAAACAGAAAAAAAGCTATTAAAGCTATAGATAAGGATATTACAATTATTGCAGTAGCACAAGTTTATTGCCCAGACTGCCGTGCGACTGTCCCTTTTTTTAAAAATTCAGTGACTTGAATAGCAAAATAAAAAAATTGACTATCGTTCAAGAGAAGGCGCTAAAGAATTTTTTTCCAGATGCAGACGAAAAGAATTAAAAATACCTACTTTAATTTCTTATGTTGATGGGAAATATAATACTTTCTGGAATGAATTTCCAGTTGTGGTGAAAAAGAAAATGAATGAAAACCCAGAAAATTTTTGAAGATATTAAATACAATTTCAGAATTGGAAAATTTAATGTGGAAATTGAAAAAGAGCTGGTTGACTATTTAACTTCGCTATAAAAAAAATCATAATATATTTTTGAATAAAAAGTTCTGTTCTCTATATGAATGGACTTTTTTTGTTTAAATAAAAAGGAGTTATTTCAACTCCTTGCTAAATAATATTTTTTTAAATTAATTTTTTTATTAATTTACAGAATACCCTAACTGATAATCCAAATCTTACTTCTTCTGTTTCTGTAGTTTTTTTCTATTAGATCCAGATTCCTTATAAGAATCTCTATAATACGGACGATATTTTACAAAAGGATTTACGGAAACTTTACCTTCTCCCGCTCCAAATGATTTTTTATATCCAGCTTCTGTAATTACACCAAGCATATTTTCCCAATAATATCTTGGATATCTTTCAAATTCATTTTCTAAGACAACTTTCCCGTAAATTCCCGCAAATGACGGTGTTGTATATGATAAATTTGCATAATAATCTTGATAAACTGACGGTTTAGCCTTTTTTTCCCATTTCTTTGAATCTTATTCGTATCTCTATAATGATTTGTAAAATAAGTATAGTAATCTAGACTTCCCCATTCTCCCTTTTTAATATTATTACTTACTTCAAGATCCGCATTAAGTCCCCATCCATTAACTTTTGATCCTTTAAAGTCATTTCCGCTTAGATAATACTCTCCTCTTCTGTTCCCCTTAAATCCAAAAATAAACACCTTCTGCGACCCAATGTTACATTTTTGTCCCCATACTTTCCTGTTAAATGTCGGTCCTATCGCAAATTCATTTCCAATTCCTGTTGTAGAAGTTTCCTTTGTAACTAAATTCTTATTTCTATAAGTATCATTTTGCCATCTTATTTTTCAATTTAACATCATCTGATAATTTTTTTCCAGTCCCAATTTACTATAAATTCTATCAGTTTTTTTCTAAAAGTTCCATACTGAGTAATTTTTTTGTCCATTGAATCTATTTCTATTCTGATCCTTATCCCATCTTGCCGAGAATGTCAAATCCCAATCCCCTTCATCAACTAATCCAATTTTTTTCCAGAAAAAAATACTTCTTACCCGTGTTCTCCCGCGATTATCCTTTTTTTAAACCCGGCAAATCCAATTCCATTCGCATCATCTCCAGTTTTATCCTGATAATTCTGCCTATATTCAGTAGAAATATTAATATTCTTCAGCACATCCTGATCCGCCTTAGCAAATCCAGAAACTGCCAGAATCAAAGTCAGCAGTCCCAACAACTTTTTTCATAATTCATTACCTTCCTTTCGATTATTTTTTTAATTATTAACTATATAGTCGCAATTTATTCTTGACTTTATCAAAAAAATGCAAGTATCAAAATATTTGTATATCAAATTACAATTTATATTAACATTTTTTTACTTAATTGTCAATAAATCAATTATATTTTTTTATATATTTCAATATATTTTTATTAATGATTAATTACTCAATTTCAATCCCAGAATTTACTTTACCTCCCTTTTTTTCCCATGTACAACAACCAGATCCACCTTTTTTTATACTTATTCACCTTAACCGACAATACATTCAGCCTATTTTTCATAAATACACCGAAAAACATCATTTAACCTGCTATTCGGCACAACCACAAAAAAACTCTCCATAATTTTTTTAGAAGTCTTCTTATTTCCAAAATTAATTCCTCCAAAGTCAGCAAAATTTCATATTTACTAATTCGTTCCATTTCATTTTCAGGCATTTTTTTCCAGAACTGGTCTTTTTTTATACGGCGGATTTGAAAAAAATAAAAATCATACTCTCCATTCACATTTTTTTATATTTTTTTATTAATTGGTATTATTTTTCCCATTTAAATCATTTATCTCTATATTTTTTAAAGCGACAAAAAAACTTCCTCCTGAATTTCCACAGCAAAAATTTTTTTGAAATAATATCGAGTTCTGAAAGTAATAACGAAATTATCCCTTGTCCCGCCCCAATTTCTAAAAATGATTTTTTTCCCCTTTCAAATTCTTACCTTTTCTGCTAAAAATATTTTTTTCATAAATTCCGAAAGTAAAAATAGCATCTTCTGTTATTTTTTTAACCCTTTTTTTCCTCCACAATCATCTTTTTTTCCAACACTTTCTAAATTTTCAATATAACTCATTTTTAACTCCTAGTCTTCAATAAAAATTATGCTATTTCCCATTTAAAATATAAATTTCTTTGCAAGAGTTCAAAGTCTCTTTTTGGTAAATAATATTTTTAAACGAGATTTAGTATTAATATAATAAAAAAACTGTCTTAAATATTTTTTTAGTATTTAAAACAGTTCTTTTTAATATCTTGTACTTCTTATTTGACAACAAAAAGAATCCTTGATAAATCAAATTTAACTATTTAAACAGAAAACTATTGTGTAATTCCCAACTGCTTATCTGCATATTCATGCGCAAGTTCCAATCTTACACGTTCTTTTTGAATTTTTCAAATGTTGCTTGTGTAAATGGTATTTCTGATGTTTTTGCAATTAAATAATATCCAGTTGCATCATTTCTTTCTAAGAACCCATTTACCTGCAATGCAAATATTTGATCCATTAGCTCTTTATTTATTCCAATTCCTGGAATTGCATCAGTTTTAACCAGCTTTTTTTAAATCTTTCTTTTACGCTAAAGTTATATTTATCTTGTTTTTTTCCACAGTGCTCCAAGTAACTTTCTTGCTTTTGAATTTCAGCTTTCAAGTCTTGAATTTTTCTTAATAACTTTTTTTGTTTTGATGCCTCAGAAATAGTTGGAGTTATTAAAATATGGCTAACTTTCGCTACATTTTCATTTTTTGGATCTTTACTTTGAATGTAAATAATATGATAACCAAACTGTGTTTTTATTGGTCCTACAATATCTCCAGCCTTACCATTTTTAACTGCATTTGCAAATTCTGGGACAAGTTTTGATAAATCCGCTGTTTCTCCTAAACTTCCGCCATTCTTAGCCGAACCAGGATCCTTTGAAAAACTCTCTGGCTTTTTTTCTGCAAAATTATCTTTATTTGTAGTTTTCATAATTTCTTCAGCCTGCTTTTTAGCCACAGCGAAATCATTTTCTCCAGCCTGATATTCTTCTCCAATTACATAACCGCCTATACTATTTTGAGTATTATAGCTATCCCTCTTAGAATCAAATCTTGCTTGTAATGCCGCATTATCAGGTTTATAAGTATCAATTAAATAATTATAGTATTTTTTTGAGAATAATCTCTTAACTGATCTACTCCTACTAAATCAGCATCTGCCTTTATTCCAGTACTTTAGCCTTATTCGCTATTTGTATAAATTTATTTAAATTTGTTTTTTTAGCATGCCTTTTTAAATCATTTACCATTTTTTTGGCGAATAACCTTCTTGAGTTTGTGAAACTGCATTTATAATTTGTTCATTTACATCTGCATTTGTATATTTATACTCTCCATTTTTGTGCCACAACTGCTGTTATGTTAGCATACATTTTTTTAAATTCCTCATCTTTAAACTCAATTTTTAGCTTTTTTTGCTTAGCCTTTGCAATAAATGAATTTAAAATCATAATATCCTTATCTTGCTTCATATTTTTCCTTAATTTGATCTTTTACATCATCAAATTCTTGATTTTTCAAAGGCTTGAGTATATTTATTTCTTTCATAAGCCTTTTTTTAACTTCCTCATCTGTAACTTTATCATCTGCAAATAATTTTTTTCTCATCTTGTCAACTGTTTTTCTGGTCTTTTTATCATTTTTTTAAATGAAGTAACGTTATATCCAACTGATCTTAAATATTGAGAAAATTCATCTTTTTCCTAATTTAGACTGTTTTTTTGATAAGCCTTAAATTCCTTATTAACAGTTGAACCGCTTACTCTTATTCCCAAATTCTTAGCCGATGAAAGCAATATTTCCTTATTTATCAAAAGTTGTAAAAACATATTGATTTATAATATCATCAGGAACATTTTTTTATATTCTCAGTATTTACTCCTGCTTGTGCCAACTCTTTGCATTTTTTTGCTGATTAATCTCATTTAACTGACTTTTTTTAACGAATAAGCTTCCCTTTCAAAATCATCACGATAAATTTTTTTGTCCCGTTAATCGTTGCAATTACTTCTCTATTACCTTTTTGAAGCTTCAAAAAAATATTATTCTTCAAAAAAATAATATTCCAGTAATAAGCATTGCTATTCCAAACATCCCCATCATAACTGCTGATGCGATCTGAATACCTCTTTTTGTGACTTCTGAGATCCCATTGTCTATCTTCCTTTCTTTATTCTCTCACTTTTTAGTCATTTTTATTATTATAACACATAATACTTTATTTTTTTCTATCGTTTTTTTACCAGAGACAGAGCAATACTATTTTTCCATTTAAACAGCAGACTAGTTATAAATTTCTTTACAAGGGAGCAAATCTCTTTTTTTAGCAAGTAAAATAAATTATAATCTCTATTTTTTTAGATGGAGTTTAATACAAATACCAAGTTCTGTTTGAAAAAAACAATAAAAAAATCGGAAACTGATTTTTTTCCTCTTCCGATTTTTTTAATTCTCTACAATTTTTTTGAAAACTAATAAATTGCCCTAAATCCAATTCCACCTCTGACATTATTTCCTTTAGTATCATATCCAGCATTTACTGTAACACCAAATCTAGTATTGTCAACTCCAATGTTAAGGTCAAACTTACCATTTCCACGTCTATCTTCTTTTTCTTTTTCCAGATTATACCAATCTGCTGTCGTATATCTTACTCTTGCCTGATTTCCGTTTTGCAGTTTTCCAATCTCATTTTCATAAGCGGCTGTAAGCCCTACTGTCAAGTTTGTTTTTACTGCAAGTGGCTGAACATACTTAAATTCAACTCCAGTTTCTGGTTTTACTGAAAAGTAGTCATTACCCTTAACCTGCAGTCTTACTTGTCCAGAGTTTTCTTTCACATCATTAAATCTTCCATATTCCATTTTCAAAGCTCCAAATGGTCTTAAATGTGTTCTTTCACTCATTCTTATATCATAACTAAGTTCATTTTTAAGAGCTGCTCCATAAGTATGGTACGTAGATTTAGCTTCAAATGTATCATCAACTATCCAGAATTTACGCTTCATATTACTAATTCCTGCAAACACATCTCCTGCAACTGTCCACTGCAATGCTCCGTTGTAATCCTTTTTAGGCGACATTGTCTTAAATATTCCAGCTTTTATCATTGTCTGATCTTCTCTAGATTTTCCTAGATCCTTGAATCTGAATCTGTTTGTTACTGCTCCTGCATACCATCCGCTTGAGTTGCCCATTCTGACTTTTTCATCTTCGTGAACATAAGCTACTCCGTAGGCATTGCTCTTATAGTCAACAATTCCAGCTGTATCAGTATTGTATTCGTCTCTTAATCCAAATGCTTTGATCTTATTATTTTGCTTAGTTGGATTTCTCCATTCATTTCTCAAATAGCTAAACTCATTATCCAGAGCATTTCCTGTAGCGTTAGTTCTTTGTTGAATATTTGCATATTGATGACCTTTCATCTCATCTACAGCTTGTGCTAAAATATAGGGATTCACCTTTTTCCTAAATCATTTAATTTATTAAACAGTTCTTTTTTTCTCTTCCAGTAGTTTCCACACCATATCTTTGTTCTAATCCACCTAAAAAAATTATATGTATTTCCATCTTGTGCAAATGCTGTATATGGAATTTTTTACTAAATAAACTTTTCCTAGAGCACCTGTTGATAAATTTTTGTGTTGCTGTTGCAAACTAAGTCAAACTTCCTGCATTTAAAGCAAATTTCATTCCACTACTTGATGCGACTAATGATAATATCATATTATTATAAGGGTTTATTATATTATCCCCAACCTCTATAACTTTACTATCAGTATATCTTCTTTGCCTCATTCCCAAATATCAAATTAATTCTTTTTTTAATCCTGTTAAATTATTCAATCCTTCAATTGGATGTGTATAATTTACTCCCCGATGTATCTATATACATTCCAAGTGCTCCAACTTGTTCATTTGATGGAATGCTTCCCAATCTTGTTGAGCCTAGGTCTATTGTTGTCACTGTTCCATCTGGAGAAGTTACTGTTGCAACTGATGGATTTGGTGTTGAAATATTTGTATCTATAACCGTTGGAATTACAATATTATTATTTATTTTTTTATAGTAGTACTGTTCTTTGCTGGTGGAGCTATTATTTCTATTCCTGCTACCGTTTTTGCTTGTTGGATTGCTTACTTTTCTTACAACTCCATCTGCACCATTAGTATTTGTAACAGTTCCTGTTGTACCTCCACTAGTTTCATTTGAGAAAGTTCCTGTAGAACCAAGATATCCAGCTTTTATTATTAGGTCCATCTACAATAATTTGTCCATAGTTTTTTTAATTACTCCACCACCTGTGGCAACTACACCTAAGATACCGTCATTATTTGCTGTTGGAACTGTTTTAATAATTCCCCAGTTTTTCTCCTACTGCATTATTATCAACATACATTCCTTTTGTATTTTTTCCACTTAATTCAATTGTACCATTATTTATTGCTTTTGAACCACTTCCTGAAGCGAACATTCCAATTCCTTCATCAAGAGCTACTTTTATTGTTCCATCATTTATAATTGTTCCGTTAGAAGTAGCCATTCCCATTCCATATTCTGGAACTGGAGTTGCTGATAAATTACTTCCACTTACTGTAATTGTTTTACCTGCAGCATTTCTAGCAGTTCCTCCATCAATTGCATAAATTGCTACACTTCCTGTTCCTCTTCCAAAATCAATATCTGCATTATTTGTTACTGTTCCTGCAGAATAAATTCCGTAAGTGTTATTTCCTGTTGAAGTTAATGGAACATTATTTGTTACTGTTATATCTTTATTATTTGAATAAATAAATTTCGCTTCATTTCCTAATGTTGCAGTTCCATTTGTAGTTAAATTTGTTGTTCCTGTATTTTTTTAATTACATAACCAAATGAAGAATCTCCAATTGTCATATTCGTATCAGCATTTATCGTTCTTCCTGCTGTTCCAGTAGTAAATACTCCAACTGCTTCATTTGCTCCAACATTTATTTTAGAACCTGAATTTAATGTAATATTTCCTTCTGTTGAATAAATTCCAACACCTTCATCTCCAACTGTAATTTCTCCAGCCGAACCATGCGTTACTGTTTTACCAAAAAAATACCATAATTTTTTTATTTCCACCAATAATCTTACCATTATTCGTAATATCTGTCGCAATATCATCAGTGTAAATTCCAACACTTGGAATTGAACCTGTCGAAGCTGCCAAATTAATTTCTCCATTGTTTATTAATGATGAACTATTATTTGCAAACATTCCAACTTGTTCTTGTCCTGTCATATTGATTTTTGCACCTGCATCATTTGTCAATGTTGCTTTATCTCCTATCATTCCGATAGATTTATCTCCAGATAAAGTTAACACTCCACTTCCTGTATTTGTTCCTTTAGCATCAGTTTTAGTTCCTGAAGCATTATTATTTTTTTCACATAAATTCCATAAGATGTAGTTCCATCCAATGTAACATTACCTTTATTTACAATATTAATTGTTCCTTCACCAAGTTTTCCACCAAATTCATTTACTTTCGGTGCTCCAGTTGTCGCATCTTCTCTATACGCCAATCCTAATAATCCAATTGAACTATTTCCACCAACATTTACAGTACCTTCATTATTCACTTCAGAACCATTTACTGCATAAATACCTACAGCACTGTCATTATGAGGATTTGTTGTTAACTGTTCAACATTTATTGTAGCTGATGGATCAGTATGAACTTTTCCGTAGTTTATAAATAACCCTACTGCTCCGTTTCCGGCATCTGTTCTGTCTGCGTTTACAGTAGAACCTCCAGCAAGATTTATTTGTGTTTCAGCATTCGAAGCTGCTGAACTACTTGAACTCATATCAAGTCCTACTACACCTTTCATTCCTGTTGCTGTTAGGTCTGAAGAATTTAGGTTTGCTGTTACTGTTTTTACCTGCTTGTAAATTTAAAACTGCACGTTGAACTAAATATCTTTTTAACAAATTTAAATGAATCTGATGATTCATTAGCAATATTTGTAGCCAAGCTTTTTATCAATATCTGCATTAATATTATAATTTAACATTCCATCTATAAATGCTTTTTTTATAATTAGTATATGCAGTTGTCCCATCTTCTCCATTTACAACTTGAATTCCTGAAGTAGCAATACCTAAATCAGTATCTATAGATGTTAAATTTACTATTCCTTTATCTTTAAATTCAAATGGAATAGCATCATTTGACATAACAACTATTTTTTTGTATTTGCATTTGTTGTTATATCACTTAAAGAAGAGCCTTGTACTCCTATTGCTTTTCCTCTTAAAACAACTGTACTTCCTTGTAAATCAATTTTCCCATTGTTTCCACTATAAAGAGAGTATCCATTTCCTTTATAATCTAAAATTGAATTCTTTAAATTTATATTACTTGTAGAACCATCACTGTATGCACCAACTAATCCATCAGATAATTTCATAAAACTGTTTTCTGCTACAATTTGTCCTCCATTTGTAGCATAGAATCCAACTCCATTGTTCCCAGAAATAGTAACTTTAGGAGTTCCTATTGATGAATCTGTTATAACTGTTACTCCTGATGAATTAACAGTAGTTGATGGTTGAGCAACTGCTGCTTCTGTTACAGTAACATTTCCACTGTTTTTCGCATAATACAACACTGCATCTGAACCGATGACTTCTCCTGTAACACCTTGATTCAATGTAACTGTCGAACCAGCTCCTTCAGAATACGCTAAAGTAAATCCTTTTCCACTGACTGTTGTTGAAGATAAAGGCAACGAATTATTTACTTTCAATGTCCCTCCATCTTTTGCAGCAAACAATATCGCATTTTTTTCCACTAACCTTAAAATTATTAGCTGTATTGTTATAAATTAAATTATTATTTGCACCTCCATCTGAAAGATACCCTATATTATCTTCTCCGCCAAGAGTTATTCCACTATTTGCCGAATCATTAAACGTAAGCTTAGCTTCTCCTGTTCTAAGAGCTATTGAATTTTTTTAGAATTATTCTCTAGAACCACATTATAATTATTTATATCTAAATTTGTAAATCCATTATTGGAATTTGTAAAATCAAAATTTAATCCAACTGAATTTTTGAACTTTTGTTAAATCTCCTTTTGTATCACCATAAGTAGCATCTTGTGAAGTTAAAGAAGGTCCTCCAATTTGAATATTAAATTTTTGAATTTAAAAAAATTATTTGAGCTAGTATCTGGTTCTGACAGGAAACTCGCTCCTACTGATTCATCTCCATATATTTCAATCGGTGTATTAAGTTGAATATCTGCATGTGCCATTTGTTCACCAAGTATCATTGTCAGTAGCTATTCCTAAACTATTTTTTTACCAAATAACTGCATTTTACCATTATTAATTGAACTTCTTGTTATTCCTTGCGTATTGCCTGAACTGTATGCCCATCCTACACTTTCTGGAGCATAAAAAATTACACTTCCGTCAGAAGCATTTTTCTATTTTTATCACTTTCTGAAGTTCCATAAGAATAAGCTCCAAATATATGGTTTCCTGGAGTTGCTCCAGTTAATGCTGTACCTGAAGCATCAACAAATATTCCATTTTGTGCATGTCCTATTATATTTCCCCTATTTACAAAAGTTATACCACCTGTACTAGCTACATTATCTATATTTACTACTGCTATTTTATTTCCATAAATATTAGTATTTGCTTTATGTATTAATTTAGCTTCAGCATTTCCTGAATCTGATGGATTTCCCATATAATAAATTGAATTTAAGTCCCCACCACTACTATTATTACCTACTACGTTAACTGTCATTGTATTGGGCAATGTAATCACTTTTCCACTTAAAGCGTAAAAGGCCGCTGTGTCATTACTATCTCCTGCATCAGAAGCTGGTAAATGTGGAACTGGTGCTCCTGTTCCAGGATCGTTTGAAGGGGTATATGCTCCATTCTCGGTAGCACCACTAAAATTATATTTAAGAGGATCTCCTACTCCGCTAAAATAGTTATTAAATGTTCCTGACAGCACTTCTACTTGAGCAATTAAAGCATTATTTTGTAAAGGATTATTTACATTATAACCCCATGTCCAGTTGGGAACATTCTGATACGCAACATTAGTTGGAGGTGCTGAAGGAACCTGGCTAATATTAACATTCTTAGGGTTAATAATAGGCGGTGTTACCATTAATGGATCAAATGGCGGTAGTCCCCCACTAGGAGTAGTAGGCACAAAAGTAGGTGCTGGTTTATCTATTGATAATGTTCTCAATGAAGCATCAATTTGGATTTCTACTGGTTTTTCCATATTATCAGAGTTTAATTTCAGTCTTGTTGCTCCGTAAGTACTTAAATTTTTTAACTGATAGTTATATTTTTCCATTGTGGCATCTCTTTGGTAAAATTTACCGTCCTGAACCCGATTTCCTCTACCCTTAAAATGTCCATGCCAATCATTATAAAAATCATTTGCTCCAATTTGCCAGTTACTCCATGGAGATTTTGTTACATGATCTCCCTGTTCCATTAATTGTGTAAGTTCCAAGTTTGTATTTTTTGATTAACTTGTTGTTTTCAGATCTCGCATGCTTAAAAATCTTTTACGCATTTGACCTATTGAAGAATTAATCAAATTCACTTGGTTACTAATTCCCAGATCTTTTGATTCTACACTCAATTCACTTGCTGAAATTAACATTCCGTTTAACAAAAAAATGTAAACAAAGCCGAATCTGTATATTTAAAAATCCTTACATTTTTTTGGCAAACGATTTTTAAATCCCTTTTTAACTGTGATAAATTATTAGTCACTACTATCTCCTTTTTAATTTTTTTATAATTCAGATTTTTCAATTTAGAAATATTTTTTTCAAAAAAATAATAATTATTTAAATAATGGAAAAAGTGATTTTTTTAGAGGTGTAAAAAAATTTTTTTGTGTAAATAGAACAGCAAAGTACTGAATTTACTGGATTCATCTGTTAGTTTACACAAAATTTTGGACATTCTCGTATTTAATGATAAATCCTATTCTAAAAAAACAGAAAATATATTTTATTTATATTCCATTAGAAGCCTTAACCCCTTACTAAATAGTAATTTTTGCAATAAATTTATTATCTCCAAAAAAATTTCTTTCTGTCTATTATATCATAAAGAAAAAAACAAAAAAACAAGAGGTTTTTTTGAAATTTATTTAAAAAAATAATATTTTTTTATTTATATACTCAAAACTATTAAAAAAAACCATATAAATTTAGAATTTGAGTAAAAATAGTCATAGCTTTTTAAATCTAATACTAAATTTCATAAAAACTGCCTTGATATTAAAAAAATCTCTTATTAATACCAAAACAGTCTAATTTAATTTTTTTACTTAAACATTTTTACTTTTTATTGAACATTTGTTTCCCCGTCTATTTGAATTATGACACTTTGAATATTGGGAAAGTTTTTTTAAAATTGTATTTGTTACAGCTTGAGAAAATCCATTAAATAATTCAGGATTTTTTTCAAATTTGCAAATCTGCATTTAATTTTTACAACTGTTGTATTTACATTATCAATTCTAAGGTTGTAGGCACTTCTAAATTTCATATCATCTGTAATATAATTTGAATTTCTGATAATTCCATTTATGAAATCCCTTCAATTAAGTTCACTTGACGCGGAATTACGATTTCTCGCTCATAAATTGTTCTTGTACCAGGATCAAATACAAATATAGAAATTTTTATTTTTGAGTTTCCTCATTTTGCGCTGTTTCCTTTACTAAATTCTTATCAACAGTTACATGTATTTCTTCACTGTTATCCCTGTCATATATATTCGTTGCAACTTCTAGCGACCGTTATTAAAATAAGCAATATTATAAAAAAATACGCTGCTAAAAAAAATACTTTTTTCTTTTTAGGTTCTTCTTTTGATTCTTCTTTTTTTGGCATAAAATTCTCCTAATTTGGATAATATTTCCATTATTTAAAAATGAAATTATCTAAAATAACTTCTTATTGCACTTCCAATAGCATTTCTTTGCTCTTTCTTGACCATCTGGTGTTAAATATTGTGATAAATCAGAATAATTATTCATAAATCCTAATTCTACAAGTATTGATGGTGAATTACTTCCACGAAGTACTGCAAAAATTTGCTCCAAAAAAACTCCTCTTCTTCTAAGCCCTGTTGTATTTATAAGATTATTTAACACAGATTCTGCTATAGCTTGGCTTGTTTTTTTGATTTTTTTCTATAAAAAAATATCATTTAAAATAAAGTCTGAAAAATGGCACATCTCCATAGCTTCCATCAACTTTATTTTTCAAATTTGGCTACTTGCATGACATAACTTCCTTGATCTTTTTTTACTAAAATAAAATACTTCTGTTCCATTTGCTGATGAACTCGAACTTGAATTTAAGTGGATACTTATAAAAGAAATCTGCATTTGCATCATTTCCAATTTTGGCTCTTGTATCTAATGGCACAAAAAAATCTGAATCTCTAGTCATTATAACATTGTAATCCTGTCTCAAATTATTAGCTAGCCTTGTTGCAACTTGCAATGCTATATCTTTTTCATTATATCCATTTCCTCTTGCTCCTGAATCATGTCCACCATGTCCAGGATCTACAACTATTGTATATTTTTTTATTTCCTCTTGAAGTATTACCTGACTGGCTTTTGTGACTGAGTCTGTGTTATTCTTGTATTGTTGCTGTTATTATTCTGGCTTTGTGGTGTATTATATGATTTTTGCGCTGTTACAGCTTTACCTCCATCTAATGTTACTTGAAACTCTCCATTTCTACTGGTAACTTGATAAGTAACAGATGGTTTTTAAATACACATACACTACTACCATTCCATTATTTTTCAACTGTATAAACCTTACTTATATACTGATCACTTTTGTTAATAAATGCTGGAACACCACTTTCCATTTTTACTATCTGGGAAACTTAACATTAACAGGTCTTCACCCCTAATTTTTGTGACAGAAGCATTTGGAATAATCTGTTTATTTTTCCCTAAATGTTCCAATGACTTTTTCCATTATTATATGAAACATTTTTTTAAAGTGTCAGAAAATGTAATTGCACTTACAAAAAGCGACAAAAAAACAATAATATCCTTTTTCATTTTTTTCCTCCTATTTTTTTACTATTCATTTCAATTATTTTTTTAAAAATACATAAATCTCAATAAATATAACATCTCTAAATTCTTATTTTTGTTTCAATTCTTTCAACTGCTGATTTAAGAACAGTCATTCTTGCATTTTTTTATCAATTTTTCATTTCCACAGTATCTGTAAAAACATTTGTAATAGTTCCTTGGATTCCTCCAACTGTAGTTATTTTTAGCTCCTACTTTTTAAATTTTTCCATTAATTCAGCTTTTTTTGTTTTTTTCTTTTTATTTGCAAAGTATGTTGGTAAAATCAATACTGCCAAAAAAATACCACATAAATTATTATTACTCCCATTGAATTCTTATCCATAATTATTTATTTCTCCTCCTTCTGAAATTCTAAAAATCTTTTTTTAATTATACCACAATTTAGATTATGTTTCAATTTTTTTAAAAAAAATTATTTTTTTAGCTAAAAAAATCTTTTTGTGAAATGATTATAACTTTTAATACCAAATCTTATAAAAAAATAATATTAAAGTGAAAATGACTATCTTAAAAAAATTGATTTCAAGACAGTCATTTCGTGATTAAAATGAAAAAAATTATTTTTTTAGTCAACTAAATTAATAGTTATTTAAGTTAGTTTATTATTTATCAGAAATTGCGACTACTCCTGGCAATACTTTTTCCTTCCCAAGTATTCAAGAGAAGCTCCTCCACCAGTTGAAATGTGTGAGAATTTGTCAGCAAATCCTAATTGGATAGCTGCTGCTGCTGAATCTCCACCACCGATGATTGTTTTAGCATCAGATAATTCTGCGATTGCTTTACATACACCAATTGTTCCTTTAGCGAAGTTTTTCCATTTCAAATACTCCCATTGGTCCATTCCATACTACAGTTTTGGCACCTTCTAAAAGCTTTTTTTAAATAATTCTACAGATTTTTTTCACCTATATCTAATCCCATCCATCCATCTTCAATGTCATCTACAGAAACTGTTTTTAAATTCTGTATCATTTTTTTGAATTCTTTAGCTACAACTGTATCAATTGGCAATAATAATTCAACATTTTTTTCTTTTTGCTTTTTTTGATTAATGAAGCGGCTAATTCTACTTTGTCAGCTTCCAATAATGAAGAACCTGTGTTTTTTTACGCTTCAGCTTTTTAAGAAAGTAAACATCATTCCTCCACCGATAATTACTTTATCAGCTTTATCCAATAAGTTTTCAATTACACCAATTTTATCAGAAACTTTTGCTCCTCCTAAAAATAGCAACTAATGGTCTTTCAGGATTGTCAACTGCTCCACCGATAAATTTAATTTCTTTTTTTCTACTAAAAAAATCCTACTGCAGAATCTTTAATATTTGAAGCAATTCCTACATTTTGAAGCATGTGCTCTATGAGCAGTTCCGAATGCATCGTTTACAAATACATCTCCAAGTGATGCCCAGTATTTTTCCTAATTCAGGATCATTTTTAGATTCTTTTTTTACCATCTAAGTCTTCAAATCTAGTGTTTTCAAACATTAAGATTTCTCCATCTTTTAGTTCAGAAACTGCTTTTTTTCCAATTCAGGTCCTCTAGTTTCAGGAATAAATTTAACTGGTTTTTTTCTAAAAGTTCTTCCAATCTTTTTTTGCAACTGGCGCTAAAGTTTTTTTGAGGCTTTGTCAGCTTCTTCCTTAACTTTTTCCCAAGTGAGAAAATGCGATTACTCTTCCGCCATTTTTCCAAAAATATATTTTTAAAGTTGGAAGAGCGACTGTAATTCTATTATCATTTGTAATAACTCCATCTTTTATTGGTACATTGAAATCAACTCTTACTAATACTTTTTTTACCTTTTTACGTCTAAGTCTTTTTAAAGTTTTTTTAGCCATTTCGTTATATCCTCCTAAAATTTATTCAAAATCTTTTTCCACTTGAATTATACCACTCTTTAATCTGATTTTTCAAGCAATTTAATATATAATCTCAAAACATTTTTTTAACATTTTTAAAAAAAATATGTCATTTTATTCCTATAAAATCAATATTGGATTGTTTAATGACTTGATTTTTTTATTTACAAAGGAGTCAATACTTTTTTGCTTCAGAACGTTTGTTTTTATTAAAATACTAAAAAAATCTATACTTTTTTTACAGCTCTAAAATTTGTTTTAATTTAACTTCATCAATTTCTGATACTTTTTTTATCGGCTTAGGATTTTTTTAGGATATTCGGAAATAGCTTTTTCAAACCAAGTGACACCAACCCATTTTTCCAAATTTGTATCCAGAATTTTTCAAAAAAATGCAACTTTTTTTAAATCCAAAGTAATTATGCAATTTTTTTCACTATTTTCATTAGGATAAGTTACAAGCGCATAGACATTTACAATATTTTGAAGCTTCAGTATTTCAATCAAAATTTTTATACAATTTTTTTCCCAATTCCATTTCCTGCACAATTTTCATCTGTATAAACCGAAAGTTCCGCATCCCACTGATAGGCGACCCTGCTCCAAATCCTATGTGCATAAGCATATCCAATTATCTCATTTTCGTATTCACAAATAATATACGGATATTCCTTTAAAATTTCTCTTATTCTTCCTTTAAATTCCTCGGCTGAAGGTACTTCATACTCAAATGTAATTGTAGTTTTTTTCAACATACGGCTCATAAATTTTTTTAAGATCTTTTCAGCATCTTCTTCAGTTGCAAATCTAAAAATCAGATTTTTCTTTTTTTAATTTCATTTTCAGCACCTCAATGTTCTTAATTTTTTTCCTTTACTAAATTTTTATTTTTCAATTTTTTTGATTAGTAATAATTTTTTTAAATTCATATAAAATATACTAGCATTTTTTTAGTTGAATTTCAATAGAACAGATTGCTTACTCTTGACACTCATAAAAAAATTTTTGCGGTTATCACTGGCAAAGCGATGTGGATGCGACTCGTGTAGTAGCAAGCACAGTTGTCGCAACATTACATTCAAACAGCGAATTTAATGCTCAATTAGCTAAAGCAAAAGCTGAATTTCAAAAGAATTAGCAAAAGAAAATAATAAACAAATCTATCATTATGACTAAAAAAATAGTATAAATTCAATAAATAAAAAAAGGGCATCTAATTTTTGATGTCCTTATATTTAAATAATGAATAATTTTTTTATAAAAAAAAATGGCGTACCCGTGAGGAATCGAACCCCAAGCGCTTCTGATCCGAAGTCAGACGCTCTATCCAGTTGAGCTACGGGTACACAAAAAAAGTAAGTTATAAAAACTTACTTTGCTAATACTTTTAGTATTTTTAGGGCTTAATGTTTCTTTGTTTTTTTAACAAGATTTTTTTAACTTGATCGTTATTTTTTTCCCTTTTTAATGTTTTTCATTGCTTTTTGTACAAACTCTTACTCTAACTTCTTCATTGTTGATAGTTAAAAAGCATTGTTTGTAAATTTGGTCTCCAAATTCTTTTTTTGTAGCTTTGTGAGGTGGCTCACTCTATTTCCGTAGCTTACTGTTTTTTCCAAAAACTTCACATCTTTGCATTTTATTCACCTCTACTAAATATTTTTAGTAGTTCTCCTTTCATCTTTATTTTTTTAACAGTCCTGCTGTTTTTTTATTATAATATATTAACTCAACTATTTTTAAAAAAACGTTATTTAGTTAAAATTATTTTTTTACATATCGCATTCTATTTTATCATATTTTTAGGAACTTTTACAAGTTATTATGATATTTTTTTACTTTATTTCTCAAAAAAATTTCCCCTTATTTTTTTCAAAAAAATTTCTTCAAATTTGGCGGAAAATAATTTGGTCCTTTACAACTTTCCCATCTTCCCGATAAATTGGATTCCCATTTTCATCTAATTTGCTCAAATTGCTTCTATGAATTTCTTCAAAGACATCGTCAATCACATTTTGCATACCATGTTCTATAATAGTTCCACAAAGGATATAAAGCATATCCCCAAGGGCATCTGCCACTTCTGTAACATCTCCTTTTTTTAGTAGCTTCCAAATATTCTCCATTTTTCTTCAGCCATCAAATCAAATCTCAATTTTTCCAATCCATCCTTTAATTTTTCCAATTGGCTTTTCAGAATTTCCAAGTTTATAAATTCTGTGAAATTCTTCCACACATTCAATTTTTTTCTTTTTCATCTATTTTTTTATTTTTCCTTTCAAATTTATATTAAAATCATCGTGCTTATTATAAGCAAAATCAGTATTTTTTTACAATATCCGTATACAAAACTGTACCACATAAAATCTTATTTTTCTCCAAAAAAATTCAGTTTCATTATCTTCTAAAACTTTTTATTTTTTTATCATTTTTTTATTTTTTTGAATCAAAAATTATTAAAATTATTACGAGAAATAACGATATTATTAGCAATATTGCAGGTAAAATTCAATATTTTTTCTGAAACAAAACTTTTTATTGCTGAAGAAAAAAATTGATAAATTTAATCCAGTTAAAAGCGAATAAACTACAAAACTTGACTTTATAATTTTTTTGCTTTTTATTGATTATAATTTTATACAAAAAAATGTCAAAAAAATTTCTAAAATAATTATTGCAATAAATAAAAACGACATTTTATCCAAAAACTTTCTTCATTTTAAAAAAATATACATAATTTTGTATATTTCAGTTTGTAAATTTAACATCTGTGACAGCAAAACTGAAATCATTATGCCACAAAAACACCCAAATTTTTGCTGTTTGTAATTTCAGCATTAATAAATTTTTTTCCACATCGCTATTTAATTTATTATCTTGCAAAAATTTTTCCCGCTTTCTAAAAAGTAAAATTGCTTTTAAAAATCAGAAAAAAACTCCAACTTTAAAGCACTTTCACATTAATATTTTTAAATATAGTTCTATCTTCTTCTTCCTAAAAAGTCTTAAAAATGTAAATAAACAAGTTTACAAAGTCTAAATATAAATTTAATGCACCAACTATTTCTATTTTTATTTAAAAATTTCTGAATCTTCTTGAGTACATAAGCAACAATGTTATTTCTTATTCTATTTACATCAACTGCAATAAAAATTGTAAATATAATTACTCCAATTATTGATATGAACAAGTCAACTCCACTATTTTGCAAAAAGATATTTATTATGCTTACTAAAATAATTGCAATTAATCCAGCAACTAGAATTGGTGTAAACTTTGTCAAATTTTCTCTAGTCAAGTAACCATAAACAGCCAAAACTGCAAATAACACAAATGTTCCCAAAAATGCCGAAACTATAATTCCAGGAGCATAGACAATTCCAAGAACTGAAAATGTCAATCCATTCAAGAACGAATATGCAAGAAACATAAGTCTTAACGTACTTGAATTAGCTTTATAAACTAATGCAGTAAATCCAAACACCACAGCTATTTCCAAAATAGCAAACAGCCAATACATTTTTAAAATCCCGTATGCAACCGGATTACCTGATACCAGCCCTGTATACACCATATAACCTGTAATCCCTGTCACAAGAAGTCCCAGTACCATCCAAAGCATACTTCCACAAACTTTTGCACTTACAACTCTGTTTAAATCATCATAAGTCATTCTTGCTTGTCCACCATATTCATTATAACTGTCGTTATTATGATTATAAGTTTCCAATTCATCGTAATCTTTTTTCATAAAAATCACCTCTTATTTATAAACTTTTTTTATTTAAAATAATTTAAATAATTTTTTTAAATTCTATAGGATTTAAACTAAAAACCTATATCTAAACTATTATAATAATACCACTATATTTTTTTAAAGGCTTTTTTTATCTGTAAAATCTCTTACATTATATTCTATTTTTTTAAAAAAATCCATATTTATCAATGGTATAAAACCTCTTGTTACTAAATAGATAAATATTTCTACTTTTTTTAATATTAATTATTTAATTATAATTCAAAATTCAAACTTACTTTTTTTAAACGGAACTTTTTGATTCTTCCACCAAAATATTTAAAAATTTCATCAACTGACACATTTTTTTACTTTCTTGTGAACCAAACGCTTCTCATATTTACTTCATTATTCGCAACTTCGTTTTTACCAATAATCAATTGAACTGGTATTTTTTGATCTCCGTTTGCTTCCCTAATTTTATATCCAATTTTTTCCACTCTTGTGTCAAGTTCAACTCTAATTCCTGCATTTTGAAGTTTTTCAAACACTTCTTTTGCAAATGGAACTTGTTCATCAGAAATTGTCAAAATTCTCGCTTGAACTGGCGCTAACCAAGTTGGAAATGCTCCTGCATAATGTTCAATTAAAATTCCAAGGAATCTTTCTAAACTTCCGTACATTGCACGGTGAATCATTACTGGTTCATGTTTTTCTCCATCTGCACCAATATAGCTCATTTCAAATCTTTGTGGCAAGTTGAAATCTAATTGGATTGTTCCACATTGCCAAATTCTTCCAATCGAATCTTTCATCTTAAAGTCAATTTTTGGACCGTAAAATGCTCCATCTCCAGGATTCAACTTGTAGTCAATTCCTTTATGTTCCAAAGCTGATTTTAAATTAGCTTCAGCCATTTCCCAAATTTCATCAGAACCAATTGCTTTATCTGGTTTTGTTGATAATTCAATATGATATTCAAATCCGAATAAAGTATAGAATTTATCGTATAAATCAATAATTTCAATAATTTGTTCTTCAATTTGCTCTTTCGTACAGAAAACATGCGCATCATCTTGTGTAAATGCTCTAACTCTCATAAGTCCATGCAATGCTCCACTAAATTCGTGTCTGTGAACAAGTCCCATTTCCCCGTATTTTAATGGCAAATCTTTGTATGAATGCAAGTTATTTTTGTATGAAATTATTGAACCTGGACAGTTCATTGGTTTTATTGCATAAGTTTTTTCATCAATTACTGATGTATACATATTTTCTCTGTAATTAAACCAATGTCCAGAAATTTCCCAAAGTTCTCTATCCAGCATAATCGGTGTTTTAATTTCCTGATATCCTCTTTTTTTATGCTCAACTCTCCAAATTTCTTGCAATTTATTAAACAATTCCACACCTTTTGGCATGAAGAATGGGAAACCTGGTCCATGTTCATCCAAGAAAAATAAGTTAAGCTGTTTTTCCTAATTTTTCTGTGATCCCTTCTTTCAGCTTCTTCCATCATTGTCAAATATTCATCCAGCTCTTTTTTAGATGCAAAAGCCACTCCGTAAATTCTTTGAAGCATTTTATTTTTAGAATCTCCACGCCAGTAAGCTCCAGCAGTTGACATTAATTTAAACGCTTTTAAATATCCAGTTGATGGAACATGTGTTCCACGGCATAAATCCACAAATTCTCCTTGTTTGTAAATGCTAACTTTGTCAACTCCCAAGTCATCAATTATTTCAACTTTATAAGTTTCACCCTTTTCAGCAAAGAATTTTTTAGCTTCTTCAGCACTCATTTCGCTTCTTTCAAAAGGATAATTTTTCTTTTACTATTTTTTTCATTTCTTCTTCGATTTTTTTGCTAAATCTTCTTCAGTAAAAGGTCTTTCAGGATCAAAGTCATAGAAAAAAATCCATTTTTCCACAACAGGCCCTATTGTAACTTTTTGTATTTGGGAATAATCTTTTGCACAGCTTGAGCCATTATGTAGTAGCACTATGTCTAATTATTTCTATTCCCTTTTCACTTGTATTAGTAATTATTTCAATTTCTCCAGATTTATCAATAACATAAGACGGATCAACTTGCACACCGTCAATTACAGCTCCAACGGTTTGCCTTCCCAAGACTGCTCCCAATACTTTTTTGCAAATTCCACAACAGTCATCGGATTTTTCCAACTGTCTTTTTACTACCATCAGGCAAAAATCATTTCTATCATTTTCAATACCTTCTTTCTCTTTTTGTCGTATAAATTAAGGCTTAACAAGCCTAGTTGTAAATTAGTCGTATAATTATTTATTATAGTATAATTCTTGCTTTTTTTCAACCTAAAAAAATTTAAAAACATCTCCAAAAATTTGCATTTCAGAACAACCAAGCAACTATATTCAAAAAACAATAAAAAATGAGCAAGAATTGAAATTTTATTCTCACTCAAAAGTTATTTTTATTAAATATCACTTTTTAGATATTGGGGTGGTCTATATCGGCTAAGAACTATATGAAACACGATGAACTTGTTTTAGTCCCCTCCGATATTGGGGTAGTCTATATCAGTGATGGAAGTTATTTGGATGAAGTCAATGGTTTTAGTCCCCTTCGATATTGGGGTAGTCTATATCAATATGACAGAATTCATAGCCGATTTTCATAAGTTTTAGTCCCCTTCGATATTGGGGTAGTCTATATCAAAGATAAATTAACTGAATTTGAATTGTTTAGGTTTTAGTCCCCTTCGATATTGGGGTAGTCTATATCCCATCATTATTTTGAGTGACAGGATATTTATTTATTGCATTTTCTTTGTCTATCTATGTTTTCGGTACTTTCGTTTTGATATATTTCTTTTTAGTTAAATGATATAGACCACCTTATTTGTATTATACCACATTTTTTTGATTTTTCAAAATTCTAATATTTTATTTTTGTGAAATTTTTCTCCCATTGTCACTTCTCCTGCAAGTACCTTCATTTTTTGAAACTGATCTTCTGTCAGGATAATGGAACGGATTGAGGAATTTTCTGGAGCGAGCATTGATAACTGTTTTTCTGCCAGTTCGATTTTTTCTTTTGTTTTTGACCTCATTATATATACCGATTTTTGAAGCTGATAATATCCCTTTTCTATCAATTTTTTTCCTAAAAAGTCCTATATTCAAATATCTCAACATCTGTCTGCACAGGAAAATCATACATAAGCAGACCAAAATACTCAATACTCATAGTCCATCACGCTCAATGTCGGAATTATCACTTCTTCATCTTTTACAAAATAATTTCTTATGCTATCCAAATAATAGTCTACCGCTTGGAAAAAATCATATTTCTTATTGTTAAATAATACGCTTCTGCTGTGCTACAAGAAGTATTTTTTGCCGAATTTCTTTGCTTAGTTTCACTTCATTCAAAATATCCTTGTACATATAAACAAGATAATCCACCATAGGACGAAAAACTTCTATTATATCATCAGAAAAATTATAAGCATTAAACTGTGACTTATGATGTAATCCCAAACTTGGATGAAACCCTTTTGCTACAATCTTTGACGATATTATAGCTCTTAAAATCATATATCCATAATTAAGTGCCGAATTCACACCATCTTCATCAAATCTTTTAAAACTATTACTATACAATTCCTGAAAATATATCCTTGAAGCTATTGCTTCCTGATGTTCAGCACTTACATCATCTTTTTTCAAGTTTTCCTTATATGTTTTCAGTCTTTCAATGGAAACATCACTTTTTTCAAGATACTCTAACAATGCTCTTTGATTTTCAATCTTATTCTCCACTATCCTGCTCCACAATTTTTCCTTTTTCTCCTTCTCCCACTCAATCTGCTCATTTATTCGTAAAGTTACTTGAAAATGATTAAATAATCCCAGCGAATGAATTTCAGGCTGATGTCTCTCATTGCAAATAATAATCGGAATATTATTTTCCACCAGCCTCAACTGCAAAATCGCACTAATCTTACAATGACAGTTTTCAATAACTATCGCAGATATATCATTCAAAGAAATCTTATTTTTTTCTCATCATTATTATCTTCATCAATCATTACAAGCTGATTATTCGATATTGATAAATCATCAGCCTTTGTTATGTGAATTATATTGGGCATTTTAATCATACTCCTTATTTTTTTATATTCAAATAATTTTTCTAAAGAACATAACATACTTTTTCATGAATTAGTTTTTATTTCTGGATATTTTTGAATGTTTTTTTAGGTACTAAATTTTCACTTAATTTCAATTTTTTTATCTGTTTTTACAATAAAAAAACAACTGGTCCTCCATCTTTTCTAACAATTTGATATTTCTCAAAGATATTATTAATAACATTTTGAACATCTCGTTGATATTTTTAGATTGTAATCAAAGATATCATAAAAAAATCATTTAACAATTCTAACAAAGACTTATTAGTTTTCTGGAAATAATTAAAATGTGCTATTTCATTTCTAAAAATTTTTTTAATTTTTTTCCATTATATTTTTTTACTTTGTAGATGCTATAATCACGCTCTATTCTATATGCCCAACTCAAATAATGACTATAAATATCATTTATAAAAATCATACCCTTTTTTTAATCCATCTCCATAAATCATATTTTTTTATAGTAATAAAATAATTGTTTATTATTATTAATTTCCTTAATTTCATCAATATTATTATTTTTCCTCAGAAGAAATATATTCATCAACCTTTATCTGATTTTTCTTTTTCTTTTTATTATATAATTCTTCATATTTTTTTATATTTTTCTTTACATAATTTAATATCATCATTTAAATTAAAAAAATCCTTCAAAAAATTTAAATGTTCCATTTCTTTTTTGCTTGTTCAATACCATATAAAATAATCCAACTGCTATTTTCATCATCTCCTGATTTATAAAGAGGTTGATTTATTACTATTACTTCTTGATTTACTTCTTGATTTTTCATTTTTTTATTTTTTTATTTCTATTTCGATATCTTTTTATATCTTTTTTTCAATCTCTTTACCATATATTATTGAAATATCTTCATCATAACTTTCTAAATAATGCTTTTGTATTACCCTTTCCTTGTGTTCTAACATAACTTTCAAAAATATATAAAACTTTTTTTAATTCCTCTATATAAAGTTCATTTTTTTCTGGTTTTATATTTTTGAAGCATTTTTTTCTCTAAACTGAACAAATTTCTTTATATCGTGGATTAAGTTAGATATTTCTTTTTAAATCCAAAAAAATTGTGCAAGCGATATAAAAACATAAGAATCATTAGAATATATTATCTTTTTTTATTCATTTTTTTGTTTTTAAAATTTTTTTAACAATTTATTTTTTTATTATTCTCGTCTAATTTTTTTCTTTTTTTCTTATATTCTGATAAATCATCTAATATCCAATTTAATTTTTTTATTTGTTAAGAATTCACTAAATTGAACTACTATAAACTCTATCCACTCATTATTCATTTGTGAAAGCCTGTTATTCAACATTCCTTCTCTCTGAATATTTCTATATAATATTTCAATATTTTTTTATTATTAACATTTTTTTATTGTCAATAATGTAACTATATGAAAATTTTTTTGCTTTTTATTTTTATTTTTTTATAAGTTTAAATACTTAAATATATCATTTTTATCATTTTTCTATTTTATATTGAAAATAGTAATAATAGATAGTCTGTAGTAAATATTTTTCTTGCTCCATTTTTGTCTGTCATCTATATTCTCTGATTTGTACATTCTTTTTATATATTTTTATGAAATTTTTGGAAATAAATAGTCTATAGTGTTATTTTTCTTTAAAATTAAAAATTCTTAACTGCTTCCATTATTTTATCTACAAAAATTTCTATAAATATTAAACACATTATTTGATTCATATTTTTTTCAATAAAATAATCTGGTAGCTTTTTCCTCTATTTTTCTCAAAAATATCTTTTTTTATTTCAACTTCACTTTTTTTCTTTTTTTATCAAGATTATCTTCGTGAACAACACAGTCTCGCATTTTAATATTTTTTTCTTTTCTTTTTAATCTTTCTAATTTTTTTCTGGTTTCAAATTTTTTTAGTTTCGAAATTCCACGATATTTTTTTGGATGTAGCGATTGTTGTCTAATCCCTTGTATAAAATGAATCATTCCTTGTAATAATTTTTTTCATTTTTTTCAAGTTCTGGATACACTTTGTATATTTCAGTAGTGGAGTTATTATTACATAGTTCCACAACCATATTATAATTTTTCTAATATATCTTTTTTCCGGACTCACTTCCAATAATGTATTTAAAGTATATCCTACTTTCGATACTGCAGTAGATAGTTTATTTAAAAAAATGTCTCTTCAGCTTTCAAAATTTCTAAATCATCACTTGATTCTATATTTGGATTTTTGAAATTTCGTTTCAAAGATTTTTATAATTATTAACTTTATTTAAAAATTGATTTTTTTAATTTTTTTCGTTACTTGATTTGAATCAAAAAAATCTCTTTTTATTCTCTTTCCTAAATTTTCAAGATCTACATTTTCTTTTTTTGTTGTAGTTCTAAACATTTTTCTATATCTTCCTTTTACATAATTATGAATCATACTTAAAAATATTTTTTTCTTTATTTTCTAGCCTTTTCCTCTATATTAACATTATTTTTTTATAATGTTCTTTTTATTTTTACTATAATTTCAGACATTTTATCCTTATTTTTCTTTTTTTACTATCTACAAAAGAAAATTCTAAATTTGATATTTCATAGCATAACTCATCTATTTTATAATTTTTCTTTAATAAGTTTTTTTCTATTTCTCTTTCCAATTCTTCTTTATTTTTTTATCTTTTAATTCTTTAATTGCTTCTTCTTTATAATCTTTTTGATAATACTTTTTTTAAATCATATTTACTATAATCTCCTAATTTTAATCTTCTCTGTAAAGTTTCTTTTTTCTCATCATAAATAGAAGCAATGCCTTGATTTCTATGTCCTAAAAAGTTTAAAATATTTTTTTCTTTTTGAGACATATTAGAATATATTTTAAATATTTCTTTACAATATTTTTTTCTCCACTTTGAGAAAACCAATTTTCTAGTTCTTTTTGATTTTTTTAAACTCTTGTTTCGTTATTTTCTGAATAAATTCCAATAAAACATTGTTTCTCTTTTTATTAAAAGAAATAGCTAAAAGTTTATCTGTTTCTAATCCTTTTTTTCTTGCTGTTTAAAAAGCTTCTTTTTAGATTTTTTTACATCTTTAACTTTTTATTTCATTCTGAAATATTTCATATACTTTTTCATCAATATAGTCTAAATATTCTAATTTAAATATTTTTATTACAAATATTAAAAAAATTATATTGTTGAACTTTTTTTAGCTTCTTCAAATCTTTTTTTCATAATTTCTCTTTCATCTTCATAAAAAAATTTCTACATATTTTTTTCTCTATCTTCATTATTTACTTTTTATTTTTTTCTACTAAAAAAATTTTTTTATCCAATTTTTTTCAAATTCTTCTTCGGTATAATCTTTTTATAATAACACAATCATTTTTTTATATTTCTTTTTCATTTTATTAACTTTAAAAATAAATTGTTCGTTAGAACCAAGAAATTTGGCTTTATTATTTGAGAGTATCCCATAATAAGTTTCTGTTATATCTACATCCACATTATCATTCTCGTTAATATATTTTTACTTTTCCATTACTAACAACTCTTTTTTTAAAAATAATTCTCTTTTTTTATTTTCATCCCAATCTCTCCCTATTTTTCGTTATTCTATATTTTTCCTGATCCCATTCTAATCTCCTCATTTCTACTTTAATCTAATAAAATATTTTTTTAAATAAAAATCCATTTTACATCTTTCTATCCCAAAAATACAATTTTTCCATTTTTTTAGTATACCACATCAATATTAAATCTCAAAAAAATAAGGAGCCGTCAAACATAGCTCCCTACTTCTATTTACTCATAATCCCCATCTATCCTCACTTTTCGCAAAATCAATCCTTCTTTCGCCTTTAGATCCAACTTAATTTTCCCATTTGAACCTGTTCTAAATGTTCTGCCTTCTGTTACCAGATCGATAAATCTTTCGTCCTGATAATTTGTTTCAAATTCCACATTTTCCCAGCTGTTAAATGAATTGTTTATTACAACAATGATTAATTGATCTTCGATTACTCTTTCGTATGCAATTACATCTCGTTCATTGTCGGCAAATACTTCCCTAAATTTACCATAAACAAGTGTTTTTATTTTTCTAATCTTATTCTTATTAACTTTTTGTACCATTCAAATAAATCGCTGTCGACTTTTTGTTCATAAACTTCATTCTGATTAATATGTGATGGATTTTTTTCATTATCATACAAAAATTCCTTCCATAACATTGGCTTTCTGCAGTATGGGTCTGTTGCTCCCCACATTCCAACTTCATCGCCGTAAAATAGCATTGGTGCTCCAATATAAGTCATTTGGAATATTGATATTAATTTTAATATATCTTTTGGCTTAATTGGGCTGTTTCGCCAATCTATCGTTGTATTTGGATGATTATTTGAAGCTAGGTCAGGACGAATTCCATTGTATCCTTTTTCTAACTGCTTTCCTTCTTCCAGATTTCTTCCAATTACATCATTTACAATTCTTGAATAAAGCCTGTCAGTATCGTGTGAACCGTTTAGATTCTGACTCGCCTGTAACGCCTGATACGGATACCAAGTTCGTTTTTCTCGAAGTTCATTGAAAAAGTCCTGTGCCTTTAATTTATACCTTACTCCACCTTCACGGCTTTGATTTATGAAAAATCCAATAACTGTTTTTAACCATTCATAGTTCATTACAGTGTCAAATTTATTTCCGCCATTAATATCTCCTGAAGCATTTCCCCAAAGTTCGGCAGTTATGTAGGAATCCTTCTTGCGCCCTTTTACAACTTCTCTCCATTCATTCCAGAAATTTTGATTTTCAAGGCAGTTTGGCACATCTAAACGCCATCCGTCGATTCCATCGTCTTCCATCCAGTTTTCACTTTCTTTTCCATCAGGTCCGTACATCCATTTTCTTGTAATATTAAAAATGTATTCTTTATATTCCTGATTAAAAGTGTTAAATTCAGGAAGCGAGTCAAATCCACCCCAGGCGTTATAAATAGTTCTCTTTCTATTTGCTATTAATGTTTCAAATGCCTGCTCATCACTCATATCATCTGTAATTTGAACATGCTGTCCAAAATCTGTAAATTTATACCAGTCCTTATATTTAGAATTTTCTCCATCTGCAAGCACCATATTAAATGTCCAGTGTTCACTGCTGCTATGATTGAAAACTCCGTCAAATATTACACGAATACCATTTTTATGAAATTCCTTTATCAAGTCAACCATTATCAAGTCTGACTCTGTCCAAACCCAAGTAGCTGGATCTTCTGTTTCTCCATATCCATTTTTTCCTCTGTTTTCACCCTTTAAGTTTACTTCCAGAAGTTTTAGCTCGCTGCTTGTCGTAGCCTTGTTTCCAAGCACATCCACGTATGACTTATTCCCATATTGATTATTTCTGTTAATTTCCACGCCATGAGTTTCTCCGCTTGTCTTTATTGTCCCAAAATCTGGCGAAATATGTCTAAAGTCATTTGCTCCATACTTATGGTTCTGATACGAGAAAAATACTGGATTTAGCCACACAGCATTAATTCCAAGCTCCTTCATATATGGTATTTTTTCCTTAATTCCCTGTAAATCTCCACCGTACATTCTGGCATATTTCAAGCTGTAGTCAATTTCACGTTCTCCCAGCTTTTCCCATATTGTCTGTTCCCTAAAGTCAGATGTCCATCGGTTTCTATCAAAATGGCTAATTACATTGTTACTTTTTTCCCATTTATATTCCTCCACAAAATTCTGTTCATGAAGTATGTTAGGCTTAAACGCCTCTGGTCCAAATTCATTGAAAATTGGATCATTGTAATGATTTCCATTGTAAAATCTATCCGGAAAAATATTATACCAGATAGCTTCTTTTGCCCAGTTCGGCACATTAAACAACTGTATATCTTTAGAAGTTGTATTTACAACAAGTCTTTTGGGCTTGCTGTAGCTTAATGTCGTTCCATTAAAGTAGGCTCTTGTGCCATTATCCTCCAAAATAAAATAATATAGTAGTTTTTTAGCTTCTTTTCCGAAGTTTATAATTCTTTCAAAATAGTCAAATCCATTTGTCTTATCCTGATATCTTTCAAGTTCGTAAATCATTTCATAGTTATCTTCTTCGTGTAAAACAATGCTTATATATGCACGTTCCACATCGTTCATCTGAGTTCTTATTTTAAACTCATACTCACTGTCAGACAATTTGTTAAAATATTGCAAACTGTCGTATTTATGAACAATCGCCTTTAAATTTGTATTTTTATCAATCGCTTCATAAACAAATTTTCCAGTTCCCAAATCTCCTTGTGCGAATAATGCTCCATTTTTCTCCTATTACAAGCTTTCTATTTCTATTTTTCAGGATACCATTTTCCATCAATCAAGTATTTGTATTCATAAACTCCTTCAGGTGAAGCCAATGTCACTTCGTAATTTGTCCCTTCAAAATGATAAATCGGCTCAGTATCGGGCTTCCAGCCATTAAAGTTCCCCGCAATTTCAACTTTATCCGCCTTTTCCAATCCAAAATCAGCAATATTCAAATTCATTCTGTAAAATTTCATTTTAGTTAATGAAAATGTCTTTTTAGATGGCGAATATTCCACATAAATATCTATTCCCTTTTGAAAGCCTGTTATTGATTTTGGCGGCAAATTTTCACCTACCACAGCTTCAAATTTTTTGGCAAATGGAGCTGTATGGCTGTAAGTTACACCGCTTATTGTACCACTTTCTTCATCCTTTATTTCAAAGAAATAGCTCCCTGATTCAACGTTTCCCCACTTATATATATAATTTTTCCCATTTTTTTGCTTTAAATTCTCTTCACTATAAAATTTATTATCTTTGTAAATTATTAATTTATAACCCATTTTACTCTCCTAATTATCTGCTCTCTAATTTAGTTCAAAAAAATACTTTTATATGCTCTGTATGTTTCATACAAGTCCGCTTTTTGATGAAATTTCAAATAAAGAGTGCATTGATAAAAGTGCCGGCCCTGCATCTATCGTTCTAATTCCATAGTAAGCCAGAAACTTCGCAACAGTTCCTCCTCCACCTTCATCAACTTTTTCCAAATCCGCCCGATTGATATTTAATTTCATTTTTTTATCAAATATTTGTCTTATTTCCTGAATAAATTCAGCATCTGCATCATTTGCCATAGATTTTTCCACGGCTTCCAGTATATTTAGCGAATGCCAGTCCATAAGATAGCCGAGCTACATTTTTCAATATCGTGAACAGATTTATACACAGGATTCATTGCGAGCAGTAACATCTGATGACAAGGCTTTAGAATTCCACAAAGTTTCCCTTAATATCTGATCATTATAGCTTTTTTTCTGTAAGTGAAAGCATTTTTCCAACAATATATTCAGGCAATGTCGACTTCAAGCTTGTCGAACCTTCACTTCGATTTCTTCCTTATCTGTCAAGTAAACCATAACAGTTTTTTCTGTTTCCTCTATTTCAAGCAAAGCTCTAAGTGAAGTAAATGCACAAATTCTGTCATCTTGCCCATATCCTCCAATCATGCTCTGATCAAGCCCCACATCTCGCAATTTCCCAGCAGGCACAACTTCCAGCTCTGCAGTAAAGAAGTCATCTTCTTCTATTCCATAATCTTTTTTTCAATTTGTCAAGCACAAACTGTTTTTATTTTTTTATTTACATTTTCATCATTTACAGGCATATTCCCAAATAACAATTTTTAACTCTTCACCTTTTTATTACATCCCTTGCCTTTCTTTCATCCTGCACATTATACGACAAATGCGGCAATATATCAGGCACGCTAAACACAGGCTCATCATCCCGCTCTCCAATTGAAAGCGAAATTTTTCTCACCATCCTTTAGAAAAAAACTACACCGTGCAATGCCAACGGAGTCGCGACCCATTGATACTTTTTTTAATTCCACCATAATAATGTGTATTCAACAGTGCAAATTCTTCAGCTTCCATTATTGGATTAGGCTTCAAATCCAGTCTTGAGGGAATCAACGTGGGAAACAATCATATTAATACCGCTTTTTTTATATCATTTCCGACAATTACCGCAATAATATTTTTTTATTTCTATTGTTAAAATAAATTTTATCCCCCTTTTTTTAATTCGCTTTTTTTATTAATATCGACAAATCCATTTTTTTATAAGCTCTTTTTCTGTCAAATCTACAAATTCACGCTCAGTCTTTGCCAAATCCAAATATTTTTTTATAGTCTTCAGCAAATTCAAATATTACTTTTTTTGTTCATCTGTATAACTTTTTCCACAAATTTTCCTTTGTCATTTTACTTCCTTTCCCAAAGTTTCAATTATAGCAAAAAAACATAATAGATATATTCGACAACCCAAGTTTTTTTATTTTTATTAAATTCTAAGTTTGCGTGGTTATCGAACAGATCTAATAAATCAACATTTAAATAAAAAAAATAACAAAAAAACGGTGGCTTGAAAAAAATATCCCGAATCAGCCACCTTCTTTCCAAACTAAATTAATTTTTCGATTTATTTAATTTTTATTTATCTAACATATCAAATTTATTTAACTTCGTTTAATTTCTTTTTCCAATTCTTTTTCCAGCTTCTTCATATCCTGGTTTTCCTAATAATGCAAACATATTTTTTTCTTATATGCTTCTACTCCAGGCTGATCAAACGGATTTACACCTAAAAAGGTATCCACTTACTCCACATGCTTTTTTTCAAAGAAATAGAATGTATATCCTAAGTGATAAGGAGTTACTTCAGGAATATTTATTCCTAAGTTAGGCACATTTCCATCAACGTGCGCCAAGATTACTCCATCAGTTGCTTTTTTTATTTACATAATCCAATGTTTTTTTCCAGCAATAAAGTTCAATCCATCAAGATTTTTCCTTGTCACTTTCAATAACAAATTCCACTTCAGGTTTTCCAATAGAAACTACTGTTTCAAAAAAAATAATCTTTGCCCTTGTTGAATATATTGACCTAATGAGTGTAAAATCAGCTGAGAAATCTGCTGAAGTTGGATACAGTCCTTTTCCTTCTTTTTCCTTCGAGATTCTCCAAATAATTGTTTCCACCATTCTGCCAAATAGTGAACTCTTGGTTCATAATTTACCATTAATTCCAAATCTTTTTCCTTTTTCTATGCAAGATGTTTCTAACAGTCGCATATTGTAAAAGCCTGATTTTTCATCCATATTTTTTTGTTTGCAAAGTCATTCATCGCATCTTTTGCTCCAGCCATTAAGTCATCAATGTCAATTCCAGTGCATGACGATTGGTAAAAAGTCCTACTGCAGTCAACACAGAAAATCTTCCTCCAACATTGTCAGGTACAACAAAAGTTTCATATCCTTCAGCTGTAGCAAGTGTTTTTTTAATGCTCCCTTCGCTTTATCTGTTGTAGCATAAATTCTTTTTGCGACTTCTTCTTTTTCCGTATTTTTTTCTTCCAGCATTTTTCTTGAATACTCTGAATGCAATTGCAGGTTCAGTTGTAGTTCCAGATTTTGAAATTACATTTACTGAAAAAAATCTCTATCTCCAACTACATCGATTAAGTGTTGTAAGTAAACACCGCTCATATTTGTCCCTGCAAAGTAAATTTCAGGAGTTTTTTTCTCTTATCTTTTGGCAAGTTATTGTAAAAAAACTGTGTGATAAAAAAATTCAATTGCGACCTTCGCTCCTAAATATGACCCTCAATTCCAATTACAACTAAAACTTCCGAATCATTTTTTTAATTTTTTTCAGTCGCCTTTTTTTAATTCTGGCAAATTCATCTTTATCATAAGTTTCAGGCAAATCAACCCATCCTAAAAAAAGTCATTTCCTGCTCCAGTTTTTTTGAAGTCAATACTTCATTTGCCAATTCCACATAAGGCTTAATTTGTTTTTAATTCATCTTCGTTAAAAAAATTTTTTTGCAAATTGATAGCTAAAATTTAATTTCATTTTTTTCTTATCTCCTTAATATACAATTTTATTTTTAGTCCATTGTAAAAGTTTGTAAAAATTCCATTAATAAAGGTTTTTATCAATTTTTAATCTTCCATTTCAATTTTTTTAGCAAGAGATTTTTAAACTCATCACTTAAATTTTATACCCATTACTTTTTACAATTTCCTAATACAATTTTATTTCCTAAATTTTTTTGAAAAATCAAAAAAACTTTTTATTTACACATAGTAACACAACCTTAAAAATCGAATAAAAATAAATCTCTGTAATTTCAATTTAATATCTCGATTTTTGAAGCAGTTTCATAATAAACTTGCCTAATAACCATATAGTTTTTCAAATTACAAGCCACAAGCTAGTTAGCAAAATAAAAAAATATACAAAAAAACTTTCTTCTGTTTTTAAAGTAATTTTTTTACCAAACTATTTTTTTCAATTAAAGTATAACAAAAAAACAAACTTTTTTTCAAATTTTTTTCCACTTATATTTTTACAATTTTAAAAAAATTTTTTTCCTGAAATTTTTAAGTTTTTATTATACAAATATCCTTAATATCTAGTCAATTTCCCTTGCTTATTGTCCCTTCACATTAAACTTTTTCATCAAAATATGTCAAATCTGCAAAAATATCCCTCTTTTATAAATCCATATTTTTCATCAATAGCCACCGCTTCAGCAGGATAGGAAGTTGCCATTCTGAGTGCTTCCTCAAGCGAAATATGAACTTCTTCCACTAGATTTTGCACCCCTTTTATCATAACAAGCGAAGATCCCCCCAAAGTCCCTTCTGGAGAAATACATTTTCCATCCCTATACAAAACTCTGTTGCGCTTCAAACATAAATTCCGTCATATTATCTGTTCCAGCAGGGCTAACTGCATCTGTCACAAGATAAAGCCTATCCTTCATTATTTTCTTAGCAATTTCCACAGAAGCAAAATCTATATGAAGTCCATCAACTATTATCCCGCAATTCGTAGTATCATTATTGAATAAAAATCCAACAACCCCAGGCTCTCTCGAATCCAGTCCTCTCATTGCATTATACAAATGAGTTCCGCAATTATAATATTCCTTCTTTTTCCACACACTCCTTATAAGTTGCATTCGTATGCCCAATAGCCACATTAATCCCAGCATCCCTCAATTTCTTCAAATGTTCAACTTTAGCCTTTTCAGGTGCTATCGTTATTATTCTAGTAACTTCTGGTCCTGCCTTAGCTATTTTCTCAATCATCTCATCCGACAAAACTCTTATATATTTAGAACGATGAATCCCCTTTTTTTCCACACTTATATAAGGCCACTTCAATATGAAGCCCCAAAACTCCAATTTCCTCCTTATCCTCCATTCCCTTCACAAGTTCAATAGCCTTTTCTATTTTCTCATCTGGAGAAGTTATAAGCGTAGGCAAAAACGAAGTACACCCATATCTTTTATTAGTTTCATTCATTATTTCCAACGCTTCCCTAGAAATATCATCATTAAACAGCACTCCTCCGCATCCATTAATCTGCAAATCAATAAACCCTGGCGACAAAATCATCCCTTCAACATCAATAACTTCCTGATTTTTCCGATTCTTTTTTTATCAATCAAAGAAAAAAATTCACTATCTTTTTTTATAAATTTCCCTTCTAAAAAAACCGCATTTTTCCCCAATAAATTTCTCCCCATCAAATATCTTTTGCATTTTTTTATAATCATTTTAAAAAAATTTCCTTTCATATTAAATCACAACTTACTTGATTAATATTTATACATTTATTTATACTTTTTAAACCTGTTTTGCCAATTCTATCAAATATTTTTTTATATTTTTTTCCAAATCCAAATTCTTAGCCTCAATTTCCTTAAAATACTTATAAGTCTTAACCTTTATATCCGAAGTCGCCATCTCATCAATCACCAGCACTGCCCTTCTATGCAGCTGCAAAGCCGAAATTGTCCAAAGATGATTAACTCCGCCTTCTACTCCATGATAAACTGCACGGGCCTTTTTATACCCATTTGCAAGAATCATAACTTCCTTTGAATCCATAAGCGTCCCCACACCAATTGTCAAGGCTGATTTTGGTACTTTTTCAATGTCATTGTCAAAAAATCTGGAATTTGCCAAAATTGTGTCATAAGTCAGATCCTTGTCACGTGTATGTGAAGAAAGCGATGAACCTGGCTCATTAAATGCAATATGCCCATCTTCTCCAACTCCGCCTAAAAACAGCTGAATTCCGCCAGATTTTTTTATTTTTTCCTCATAGTTATGACATTCTTCCTCTAAATCTTTAGCACATCCATTTAGAATATTTATATTTTCTTTTTTTATATTAATATGCTTAAAAAAGTTCTCATTCCTGAACCTCCCACGACTAAAGTCGCAGGGTTCTAAAATCTTTAAAAATATTTAAAATCTTTCTAAGAAGTTTGATAGCTTTACACTACCCTTATTCTTTTAGGCGTGTTCAGCTCACCTCTATTGTATAGGACGCTTAAGTCCACAACTTTACTTTTTCTTAATATATTTAATGCTCCATTACAATCCGCATTTATGAGTTTACCTGTGCTTGTTTGATATAGTCCTCTTTTTATCCTTTTTCCACTGAATTTATATTCTTGCGGATTTTCTTTATCATATATTGGGATTTCATCTCCATCAAAGAAACTTGCTTTTGATGTATAACTCTCTTCTTGTAGCTTAAATTCTATTCCATATAGTTTACATAGATATATTAATTTATCTCTTAATTTTTCCATATGGTATATTTACAAAGTTTTGATTGTTTATACTTCCTATATTTGAATTTCTTTGAAAATCTTCATTATATCCTAGAACTAGTTTTTCCTATATCATTATTAAGACAATAATTTATTATTATTCTTGTCGCTTTTGAAAGATAATCTTCTATACGATTATTTCTCTTTCTAGCTATTCTCTTTTGCCTCAATGTTATATGCTCTATCTTTTGCTTATCTTTTATGCTTTGTAATTTTGCATTTATCTTATTATAGTATTGATTAATAGATTTTTAATTTTCTGCCGTCTATTATGAATGAAGCTCCATTATTACTAACACAAGTACAAAGATTATCTATACCCTAAATCTATTCCTAGTCCATTTTCTTTATTTAATTCCCTTTGAACTTCTTCTACTTCATAAGTATATTGAATTTCAAAGTACCTAGAATGTTGTTTTGGTATTATTCTAATCTCTTTTATCTTCTTGTCTTTTTAATACTGGTGGTAGCTTAATTTTAACTTCCTGATGAGTTTTCTTAAACAAATTTGAATAAGGAACTATCAGAATATCATCTTTTAATCTTACAAAACCTATAACAAGAGTTGTAAATCCATCTTTAGCAAGATATTTAGGTAATTTTATATCTTTAAAATTATATTGATCATTTTTAGCAAGTTTTAAAAAGTGCAAAGAATGATTTGAAACTTCCGTCTGCTTCTTTTTAGAATTTGTTGAGCCATATTAGAATTTAATTTTTTTATAGTTCTCACTATTTTTTTAAGCATTTTATAGTTTTCGTTATAACTTAAATACTTTTTTTCTTATTAAAATAATACTGTCTAATATTATATATAGCTTCATTAGTTAAGTTCTTGGCTATATGAGATAAATATTTTTAAATTCCTAAACTCCTTTTTTTACTAAGATGTTTTTACCTGTTGTTTTTAAAGTTAAATACATAGATATCACCTCCTTTTCATCAGAGATATTATACCATGTATTCTACATTTTATCTGTCAAAAAAGTAATATTTTTTATTTATTTTTAAATATTTTTAAAGTTTTTAAAACCCCACAACAGCGGGAAGCGTCGTTCACATAAGTGCGCTACTACTTATGCAGTTCTCTTATGAACTTCTTGTTATCTCTAACAAGCACAGACTATATCTTATCCATATCCTATTTCAAGGACTTAGGCGAAACCACTTCCAATACCAATCGCTTGTATTGTACTCCCCTCACGAGGGATAGTCGTTGAACTTTCCTTTTCAGGCTTAGCTGCTGATTGTCTATTATCATGATGTTTAGGATTTAACCTTGCACCATCTAGTATATTTTTTCTGCTTTCGCTACCATCACACTTATACCATATTTGAACGAAGGTATTATGTTGTGGTTATACTAGCTTTAAGAGTTCCCAGCAATTCAGTTTCTTTGTTGTACAGCTTCTCTCTGTATCTACATACAAGTTTCCCTATATGCTTACTAAAATTTTCGTGCAATTCATCTCACGACTAAAGTTGCGAGTGTTCTTGCACTATTTAATAAAATAGTGATAACTTTGCGGATCTTCAGGCTTTAATCCCACATATTCATCCATATTAAAAGTTACGACATTTTCAAACGACAATATCCCTTCATTATACAAATTTATCAGTTCCCGATAAGTCGCAAGCGGTGTAGAGCCTGTAGGAAGTCCCAGCACAAAGGGCTTTTCCCTTGTAGGCTTAAATTTTAATATTTTTTTAGTAATCTGATAAGCACTCCATCTTGCCACTTCATCAGCATTTTTTAAGATAATTACACGCATTTCATTCACATCCTTAATTTAAAATTTTAAATTTTCATTAAAATGTTTCTTACTACTATTATATACCCTTTTTTTATTATGTCAAGTCTATTTTTATCAAAAATTTTGTTTGGAAAAAAATTAAAAATTGTATAATTTAATCGGTGATGATAAATAAAAAGCTGTAAATTACAGTAATTAATTAGGAGGATAATATGAAAACATATTTAGTGACAGGTGCTGCCGGCTTTATTGGCTCTAATTATTTAAAATATATTTTAAATAATTATAAAAATGATGATATTAGAGTAATTGTAGTCGATGTGCTTACCTATGCAGGAAATTTAGGCACGATTGCCAATGAACTTAAGGATGAAAGAGTAAAATTTGAAAAGGTTGATATTCGTGATCAAAGGGAAATTGCCAGAATCTTTTCTGAAAATGAAGTTGACTTTGTTGTGAATTTTTGCAGCAGAATCGCATGTTGACCGTTCTATTGAAAATCCGCAAATTTTTTTGGAAACAAATATTCTTGGTACGCAAAATCTTTTGGAAAATGCAAAAAAAGCGTGGACCATTGCAAAAGATGAAAATGGGTATCCAGTTTACAAGGATGGAGTAAAATATTTACAAGTTTCAACTGATGAAGTTTACGGAAGCTTGTCAAAAGATTATGACACAGCCATCGACTTAGTAATTGATGATGATGAAGTAAAAAAAGTTGTAAAAAATAGAACAAATTTAAAAACTTACGGGAAAAAATTCTTCACAGAAAAAACTGCCCTTGATCCAAGAAGCCCGTATTCAGCTTCCAAAGCAAGTGCCGACCACATTGTAATTGCCTACGGCGAAACTTATAAAATGCCAATAAACATTACAAGATGTTCAAATAACTACGGACCTTACCATTTCCCAGAAAAGTTAATTCCACTTATGATTAAGAATGTGCTGGAGGGTAAAAAATTGCCAGTTTACGGAAAAGGAGATAATGTAAGGGACTGGCTTTATGTGGAAGATCACTGTAAAGGAATCGACCTAGTTTTAAGAAATGCTGACATTTATGAAATTTACAATATTGGAGGCTTTAACGAAGAGCAAAATATTAACATTGTAAAATTAGTTATTGATATTTTAAGAGAAGAAATTGAAAATAACGATGAATATAAAAAGGGTTTAAAAACTGACTTGCAAAATATAAATTATGATTTGATTACTCATGTTCAGGATCGGCTTGGGCACGATATGAGATATGCCATTGACCCTTCAAAAATTGCAAGAGATTTAGGATGGTATCCAGAAACAGACTTTGAAACAGGTATCAGAAAAACTGTAAAATGGTACTTGGAGCATCAGGACTGGGTAAATGAAGTAGTTTCAGGAGATTATCAAAAAAATATTATGAAGAAATGTACGGAAATGAATAGTTCAGTAAAAAAATTCAAGTATATACAAATTTTATTTAATATTAAAAAAAATTGATAAAGAAAGGTGATAATTTATTATGAAAAAAATTATTTTTTTGCTGGTACTTCTTTTTAGGAAGTATGTTATCGAGTGCACAACAAAATGTGGTCAATATATCATTTCTAGGACTTCCGCTATATTCTAACAGAAATAGGTTAAATTCGTCTTCGATTATAGATTTTAACAATCATTCACTGATTTTTATATCAGATCAGAAAGACTGGTTCTGTTATACAGAAAAATAACACTAATCGAGAAAAAAATGTGAATATTTAAATTTTTGTTATGCATGTAGTTCGTGTTGGAGAAAGGGAGTTTGCAGTAGCTTATACGGCTTTTTGAAAGTAACAAAAGAACTTCAGATGGCTATCCAGATATAGGATATAAAAAAAGATGATAATCAGTTCTATTATATTGAGTTCAAAGATACGGAAATAATAGTTGGAGCAGGTTCATATGTAAAAAAATGGGAAAAAAATATAAGAGAGAAAACTATCAAACATATTCATTGAATGAAGTGCAGTCACTTTTGAGAAGTAAAAATACACAGATTCTACTTTCCCCAGAAAAAAATTCAAAAAGTAGATTAAATTGGTTAATTACAACTATAAAAACAAATTATCCAAATTTTACAAATGAAAAATTACGGATATATAGAAAGAAGTGGTGGAGCATATGTTTCATCAGGAAGTTCAGGTGGAAATTATGGATACGGTGGCTATGACTCTAATGTAAATTATAGCAAAAATAGAATACGTTCTTCATATTCAGGTGGTGATAATGCCACTTTGACAGGAACTTTAAGACATTTTTTTCAGAAATTAAGAAATTTGGTGCATTTTCGGGACAGAGAATAGATTTTTTTATGTTTTTGGAGCTTCCAAATTCAATAACTGTAGATAATATGAGTGCCAAGCAAATTCAGTTAAATATTATTAATAATGATGGCAGATACACACGATATGTTAATAAGAAAGTAACAATTTCTGGATCGCTTCGGGTACCTGATACTTTGAATTGGCAAAGAGATATTGTATTGGACAATCCAAGTCTACAGTGAAAATAATAAAAAAATATAAAAAAATAAAATGAACAAAAAAATCAAATCTTCTCAAACTCTAAGTTTATTTAATTTTTACAAGTTTGATTAAATATTATATAAGGAGAAATTCAATGAACAATTTTACAATAAAAAGAAACCCCAATAAAAAGGCTTAGCAGTAATTGAGCCAAAAGTTTTTTTGGAGATGAAAGAGGATTCTTTATGGAAACATATAACAAAAAAATCCTTTTGAAGAATTGGAACTTACAATGGACTTCGTTCAAGATAACCATTCAAAAATCTAAAAAAAGGCGTTTTTACGTGGACTTCACTTCCAGACAAAGCACACTCAAGGGAAATTAGTACGTGTGATAAAGGGAAGCGTTTACGATGTGGCAGTTGATTTGAGAAAGGACAGCGAAACTTTTGGAAAATGGCATGCGGTAAAATTATCTGCCGAAAATAAACTGATGTTTTATATTCCAGAAGCTTTTGCACATGGCTTTTTTAACACTTGAAGATGAAACAGAATTTACTTATAAATGCACAGATTTATATGCTCCTGAATATGATAGCGGAATTTTTATGGAATGATGAAACAATAAATATTGACTGGAAATTTGAAGAATTTGGAATAAAACCCGATGAACTGACAATTTCTGAAAAAAAGATAAAGTTCAACAGAAATTTGACAAAACAAAAAAATTATTTTTGGATGATTAGTCAAAGTAAAAGCATTCATATGAATAACTTATTGCTTCTTTAAAATATTTTTTTAAAAAAATATTTTCTTTTAAATTGAAATATGAGCCACTCCTGCCTAAAAAGCGGGAGTTTTTTTGAAAAAAATATGCTTTTTATCAATCCTGCTTAACTATTTCCGCTCTGAATTTTTTTATCTTTTCTGTATTTGAACACCGTTTCACAATTTTTTTATTCAAATTTTCTACAACATAAGTTAAAAAAATTCTTTTTTTATATTTTTGTTAAAATTAGTAAAAAGTTTACTTTTTCAAAAAAAACTTTTTATATAATTAGGTAAAGGCTAATATAAGGTTATTGCACGTTATGCTAAATCCTATTTAAAAAAAATAGAATACATATCTTATTATTTTTTTAGTAACGGATCAACTCCCTTCTTGGAAAAAAATTTATAAATCTATTATTGTAATGGGAAATAGTATTAATTAAAGATAAAATCGATATTTTATCTGTAAAAAAATTAAAAAAAGTTAAATTATAGATAAAGAAAGAAATGTATAGTTTAAACAGATTTTTTTGATTTTTAGAAAGGAAGAAATATGACAAATAATTTAAAAAGAATTTAAGCAAGAATTAAAATCATTTGCTAAAAAAAGTAAAAAGATTTTTAAATACACAGATTCAGCGCTTATCACATTTTTTTATTAACTGGTGCGACAGGAAAAAAAGTGCATCGGCTAATCACTTTTCAGACGGAAATGAAATTGAAATACAGTCAAAGGCGATAAATACTTCGATTGCACAGCAGAAAAAAGATTTCAAAAGGGCAAGGAAGGAAAATGACAAACTTACCAAAAAAACAAATTTAGAATTGATTCAGCTTATGGAGCAAGGAGATCATGCGGTTAAATCACCTTGGGGCAATTGGCAATTTGGAATAAACGAATTTTACAACAATTGGCAAGGACGCTACAAAGGCCATGGAGATAAGGTCAAAGATGTTAAATATGCCAGAGATACTTCGTACAAGAAGACGGGAATTATAAAAACAGTTATAGAGAGCGATAGTGATAATGATAATGATTATAATAACAGTAATGGTACGAGCGGTGGAAATAATATAACTGGACAAGATAAAACTTTAGTAAACAGGAAAAATTTTCTGTATACCAGGGCTTCTAATAATCCTAATGACTATGTTAACGGGATTATTCGTTTAGATATGCACAGCAGGGCTAATCTTGAAAGCGAAAAAAATAAATTGGGAAACAAACTTGGAACGGCTTCATCTGAATATGCAGCTTTTGATGATGTAGCAAAAATTGCTGGCAAAACAACGAACAGTACAGAAGGGTACACTTTTATAAATTCAGGAACGTATGTAATTGAAGGTGGAAATGCAGCTTTTTCTAACAGTTATGAACATATCGGAGGTAAAAATGATACGACAGTTGCTTCTGTTGTAAATACAAGCGAAGGAAATATAATAATTCATCCATATTCTGGAAATGGCGGGATATATGATTCTAATTCAGCGGCATTTATAGTTTCTCCATCGGTTATAGGAAATGGGAATCCGCAAATTTTATATAATGCCGGAACGGTGGAAATGTATAATAAAAAATCTGCGATTTTTTTCTTAAATCAAATGGAGATTACACACGAAATCATAGCAACCACAATTACGGAGGATTTTTTGAACAGCCATACAGCAATTTAATTCCAAATCCTAATGGCACATTTTATGATGATGACACGTTGAATCCTAGAGAAATAACAATTGTTAATAGAAATAAAATAAATACATACGGTGAAGAAAGTGTAGGAGTATATGTAAAAACAGGAAAATATATAAGTTCTGCAAATCTTGATTTTAAGACAAAATCTTCAAATGGAGAATGGGCGCCATTGACTATATATGGAGATAGCAAGATCGGGCTATATGTTCCAGTTGACAAAGATTCAAAAGAAATTACTGAATTGATTCCAAACAGGGATTCTGGTCCAGTTATTGGGAATTTTTGCTGTTAATTTAGGAGATTCCAGCGGAAATTCCAGAGAAATTTATGAATCAAAAAAACAGCACAAATATTGATGATCAGACTACTGCTGGTATTCCAAGCAGATTTACAGTAAACAATGACAGATACATTGACAAATCTTACGGTATTTTTTTGCTTCCAGCTCTGTTGACCTTGAAACATCTACTGCAAATAAAAAAATATAGAAAATGGACATCAGATAAATCTTTTTTTAAAAACGTAAAAAGATAGCATTGGAGTATTGACTGGAGATGGAGCCGATATTAAACTTGGTGCTGGAAAAAAATCTCGTTAAAAAGGCGGATTTGACAATATCGGTATTGTTGCTGGCGGAAGCGATGCTTCAGTTTCTGGAGTTCAAAGCACGGATGGGAAAGTAAAAAGGAGATGTTATCAATATTGAAGGTGACAGCAGAAACGACAGGGGAAATATAGCCATTTATGCTGGAAATAATGCAAATAATGAAGTTGCTGTAAATGCGGTTGTTTCAAAGGATGCCACAAATTCAGTAGCGCTTATTGCAGATAAAGGGGCGAAAATTACTGTAAATGATTCTATTTCTTCTCCTTCAATAATTGGTACAAATGCGACAAAAATAACAAATGCAGGAGTGCAAATATCTGGACTGGAATTTCATTATGATCCAAGCCGTGTTGATGCTAAGAATGTTTCCACAGACAATGCCGGAGCAGCTTATGCCGACAATGGCGCAGTAATAACAATGAATAGAACTTCTCTTCCATCAGCATCAAACATTTCCATAACTGGCGGAATTGATTCTCAGACTAATAAAAATACAGGATTTGGGCTTTTTGCCGATAATGGCGGTAAAATTAATGCACGGAATAACTGGATAAAAGTGACAGATGGAGCCACAAATATTGCTTCAATTAACGGTGCAAAAATTGATTTGGAAGGTGGAAAAATTGAATATAAAGGAAAGGGGTATGCACTTTATACCGACAGTACAAGCAGTTCCTCGGATGCTATTAATATGAAAGATGCGACATTAACGCTAGATGGAAAAGCTGTCGGATATGTTTATGACCAGGCTAGGCCGAATGTTATAGCTTTTAACAGCAATACAAACATTGATGTGCTTTCTGATGATGTAATAATTTCAGATTTAAAAAATTCAGCAGGACCGCTTGTCATAGATGTGGAAAATAAATCTGGCAATAACAGCTTGAAAAGCCGGTTTCTTGGAGAAAACGTGAATGTTACAAGTTCAAATGGAAAAACAGACTATAAATATGCCTTGATAGATGATGCGACAGTTCAAATAAAATCGGCAATTGATAAAGCAAATTTGATAAGCGGTTCAGACAGTGAAGTATTTACAAAAAGATTTTTATACCAAAATTCAAGATTGCATATTGAAACGGAGTATGGTTCAATAAACTCTTCCCTAAATACTGCACAAATAAATGCGATAGATAACAAATTTTTAGTACCAGTCGGACTTGCAATTGCTGGAAGTTCAAGGTCAATTAATAACAGTACAACAGAAATTGGGAATAAAGGTAAAGTTTTTGTTGACAGAACAGATGCTGGGCAAGGCGGAGTAGGATTTTTGGCTGATTATGGATGGATTAATAACTATAATGCTGGAAAATTGGAAGTGGAATATAGCAGTGTACCAGGTGTAACAGTAACACCTAATGACAAAGCAGTTGGAATGTATGGAACAAATAATTCAAATATGGTAAGTTCTGGTCCAATACGTGTCGGCGGTAAAAACTCAATTGGAATTTTAGGACTTTCTTATAAAATAGACCCTGCTACAGGTTTGGCTATCGATCCGTCTAACGAACCTTATTTTAGAAGTGCTGCACATCCAGAAAATTTTGGGAAAATAGACATTATGAATTTGCCATGGGGTGTAATTACAATGTATGGGGATGGAGCGATTGGAATATTTACAAAAAATAACAGTATTGATCCTACTGTAAGATCTGTTCCATCTACATCTAAAGCCTGGCTTGTCGGTGTAAATGAAGGTACTATTACAATGGAAGGAAACAATCATGCGATAGGAATGGGATCTAATTTTGGAGCTGTTACAAATTATGAAGGTGAAGATCCTGTTACTCATGTTTACCAGTCTGGAATAATTAATATACTTGGTACACAATCGTTTGGAATGTATGGAACAAATAATACCGATTTGAAAAATTTTTGGAATAATAAATGTTGTCGCAACTTCTCCTGAAATGAATCAATTGGAATGTATGGGGATGATCCAAAGACAAAAGTTTATGTATTAGAAACTGAAAATGGAACTAGAATAAGAAACAATAGTATAATAAATGTTGGACAGTATTCTTACGGTATTTTTGTCAGAAACATAGAAATGAACGGCGGTACAATAAATGTAGATAATAATGGAGTAGGAATTTATTCTCAAGGGCCTGATGTCAATCTTATTGCAGGAAAAATTAATGTAGCAAGCAATAATGCAGTCGGAATATACATTGATGATGCTACCGTAGAGCCAAAACCTACAATTGTTAAGGGAAATGTAGATATGAAAGTTGGGCAAAATTCAGTTGGATATTTGATAACGGCAGCAAATACTAAGACGGATATAAAAACAAAGGCATCAAGTGATGTTCATATTGGAGAAAACTCAGTTTATATTTATTCTAGAGCACCACAAAATTTAGGCGGAAAAATTGAAACTGAGTCAAAGATTGTGACTGATGGAAAGAACAGCTATGGGATTTATTCATCTCAAGATTTTATAAATCGTGGAGATATTGATTTAAAATCAGGAACTGGAAATGTTGGAATTTATTCATCTCAAGGAATTGGCCAAAACTATGGAACAATTGATGTTGGTCCAAGTGATGTGACAGCTGGAAAATACGGAATTGGAATGGCAACAGGAAGTACAGCTGCATCAATGGGAACAATAGAAAACGAAAAACATGGAACAATTAATGTCACAAAAAACAGCAGTGTTGGAATGTATGCATCGGGTTCTGGTTCAAAAGCAATAAATAGAGGTACTATTAACCTGGAAGGTAATGATACAGTTGGAATGTATATTGACGATCATGCTACTGGAGAAAATTATGGAACAATTCAGACAACACCAGCCGCGAGTGGAACTGGAATAAAAGGTGTAGTTACAAAAAATGGAGGAATCATTAAAAATTATGGAACAATACATATTGATGGAGGTGTGGGAGTATATAACGAAGCAGCTAGCGAGTACCAAGTTCAAGGAACTAATACTTCAACAATTGCATCTTCTGTAGGAACAGGAGTTAATAGAACAGTAGCAGAAAAATCAATAACAAAAGTTCCAGCGCATCCAAGTCCAGTATCAATACCGATTCCTGCCGTACAAAAACGAAACATCAAGAGTTGACACAGATATAGCTTTTGCTGCAAGCACCAAAAAAATGCCTATTTCTGATTTTTACAGGAGTTACAACATTAAATATGCCGGTGGAACAAGCAGGTCATAATTTTTGATAATAGTAGCAATAACAATAATAATAGCAGCAGCAATAACACCAATAATACAATTTCAATAAGAGAAATGTCAACTATAGGAATGTATGTAGATACTTCAGGAATAAATCATACAAATCCTATCCAAGGTTTGAACAATTTACTAGGACTTACAGATGTAAATTTAATAATGGGAACAGAAGTTACCAATACTTTGAATGCAAAAGCAGTTCAAATAGGAGATGACATTCTGCGACCGTATAATGATGCTTTTGGGAAGTGCAGGGGCTAAGGTGAATGTAGATTCAGCAAGTTTGACTTGGAAAGCGCACCTAGTGGAATCTGGAAATACGGCAGCACCAATAAAAACAGTATATATGGAAAAAATTCCTTATACTGATTTTGCAAATAAAAATGACATGGATACCGGACATTTTTTAGATGGGCTTGAACAAAGATATGGAATTGAAGATATAAATTCAAGAGAAAAACAGCTCTTTAATAAGTTGAATGATTTGAGAAAAGATGAGAAAAAGATATTTGCACAGGCTGTAAAACGAAATGAAAGGTTATGAATATTCAAATACTCAAGAACGTATTAATTCAACTGGGAATAAATTAGATAAGGAAATTGGATATTTACGAAACGAATGGAAAAATCCAGTTAAGCAAAATGACAAGATTAAGATATTTGGAACAAAAGATGAGTATAAAACAGATACAGCTGGAGTTGTAGACTATGACAGCAATGCTTATGGAGTGGCCTATGTTCATGAAGGTGAAACGCTTAAAATGGGAGATTCTTCCGGATGGTATGCTGGTGCTGTTATAAATCAATTTAAATTTAAAGATTTAGGAAAATCGACTGAACAAGATACGATGATTAAAGCTGGAATATTTAAAACAATATCGCCAAAAAGTGATCAAAATGGTTCATTAAGATGGACAATTTCAGGAGATGTATTTGGTGGAATAAATAATATGCATCGTAAATTCTGGGTTGTAGATGATACATTTGAGTCTAAAGCGAATTATTACACCTATGGAGCAGCTTTAAAAAATGAATTAGGCTATGATATAAGATTATCTGAAAAAACTCATTTGCGACCTTATGGAGCTTTAAAAATGGAATATGGAAGATTTTCAGATATAAAAGAAGATAATGGTCAAATGAACTTGGAAGTTAAAGGAAGTGATTATTTTTCAGTTAAGCCTGAAGTTGGAGCAGAGTTTAAATATATTCAGCCACTAACTGCGGGAACTCAACTTTCAGTCGGACTTTCGGCTGCGTATGAAAACGAACTTGGAAAACTTAATAGATTAAATCAGGCTAGAGTTCGTTATACTACGGCAGATTGGTATAATTTGAGAAATGAAAAGGAAGATAGAAAAGGAAATGGAAAATTTGACTTAAATATTGGAGTGGGAAATACAGGATTTGGTGTGACAGCAAATTTAGGGTATGATACGAAGGGCAAAAAAATATCAGAGGCGGACTTGGATTTAAATTGAGTTTCTGATTTTTTTACCATTAAAATTTGATATAATTGTTTAGCAAGGAGCCATCTCATAAGTGAGAGATGCTCCTTCTTTAAAAAAAAGACAGAAAAAAACTTCCTTCACTAAATCAAAAAGTCTTTCTGTCTAAATTATTTATATTAATCAAACTGGAACTAATTTATTTTTTTCTGATAAACTCTTACATAATCAACTTTCATCTCTGTTGGAAAGTCAACATCTCCATCTTCTCCAGTCTTTTTTTACTCAAAGCCACATTTATCATTATAAAATATGGTTGGTTAAATGGATTTTGCAATCCTTTTTTTCTCTAATTCCTTGTAGGTAAATCTTTTATATACTTTATTGTTAAATAACCATTTTATTTCTTTGTCATCCCATTCTACAGCATAAGTATTAAAATTTGTCAACTTTTTCTTTAGACCATTTTGCCTATTTTTATAGTCACTGCCTTCAAAATGATTCATAAGTATTGTCACTTCTTAGAACATGAGCTGTACCTGTAACACGGTTCATTTCACCGCCATCAGTTTCCACTATGTCAATTTCACCGTTCGCTAGTTTTTCCAGCGACCTGAGAATATCCTTCAGGCCATAGCCAAAATGCAGGCCAAGTTCCAATCCCCTTAGGCATAGCCGCTCTCATTTCGATTTTTACCATATTTAACATTATAAAGATTTCTTGTGTGAATTGCTCCTGAACTATAAAGAATTTTTTTCTTTCAACTCCATCCACATTTACTTTTTTTATCATTTTTCCTTTTTCAATGTTATAACCATATTACCATTTTTCAACTTTAACATTATCTCTCAAATAATACTGTTTTGCATCAAATCCATACTGATTTACCAATTTACCATTTTCATCAACATAATTACCAGCATTCCAAGGATTTCCATTTTTCCCAGTAAGCCCACTTTGTACTGTCTAAATGATCTCCATTAAACTCATCATCCCAAACTAATTTCCAACTTTTTACCTTTTTACTTTAGAAATGAATTTATCTAACTTTCCTTTTTTTAGCTTTTTACACTATTTTTCAACTTTATTTAAATTCCTTCAATTTTTTTCTTTTTTGCCTGAACCACACTTGTTTCAACTTGCTGAGAACTTATTGTATTTTTGGCTATCTCCTGCAGCAAAATGCCATATTTCCCATTAGCATAAGCAAAACTGCTCTAAAAAAATATTTTTTCATATTCTGTATCTCCTTTTTTTAATTTATGAATCAAACTCAAAAAAACTATGACTATTTTTACTCAAACTTTAAGTTTATACATTTTTTTAATAGTTAAATTTTAGATAAATTTGAATATATATTACGCTTTATTATAGCACTTTAATAATAAGAATTTCAACATTTCAGTCAAATTTATACTATTCCCCATTTAAATTATTTTAATTATTTGAAAATAAATATTAGGTTTAATCTACTGAAAAGATTTATAGCATATCCGTTATTCAAATAAGGTTTAGTATTAATTATAAATTCCTTCTAGCAAAAGTAAATTGTTTTTTTATTAATAACAAAAATAAACTACAATTTTTTTATTTTTTTATATTTACTCATACAATTTCTATTTTTTTACTTTTTCTCCTTATCAAAAAAACCATCCCCACTTATTAAAAATACTTAATTGCCGATTTTACGTGAAACATCATTAATTTTTCTTGATTTATACGAAGCTTTTTCCATGCTCATGAAATATTTCAGCTTCCGGAAAATAAATAACTTTGTATTTCTGTCCAATTCTTCGACACAAATCATAATCTTCCATATACATAAAAATATCGCTCATCAAATCCACCTATCTCCTTCAATGCCGAAACTCTAGAAAAAAATAAAACATCCTGAAAGAATTGGAACCTCCATCATTTCATTAAAATTAGCCCATTTCATTTCATAATCATAATCCATTTTTTTCAACAATATTTTTTTAAATGGCAAAAATCTCCTAAAAATAAGATTTGCAGGTGTTGGAAACAATCTGCAAGTATAACTGAATTTCCTTCAAAATCTCTAATTCTTGGCCCTATTTGCCCAATTTCATTATGATTTTTTTCATATATTCAACAATTTTTTTCAATTATATTCTCCTCGAAATAAATATCCGCATTAATGATCAAATGAAATTCTGATATTTTAGAATTACTGATTAATTTATTAATAACTACATTATGTCCAGCTCCAAATCCTTTATTAGAATTATTAAAAATATATTCTATTCTAGCATCATCAGTCTTTTTCAAAAAAACTTCAAATTATCTGTTTCTGAATTATCTGATATCCACAACTTAAAAATTCAACTTAATCTTTTGAAAACACTTAATTATCCTTTCCAAATCGCTTGCTGGTGTATTATATGTTACAATACAGGCTGTAAAATCATACATAAATAACCTCGTTTATCTTTATTTATAAAATTCCTCATAAAACAAAAAATGGCGTCCCCGGTTGGACTCGAACCAACGACCCTCTGATTAACAGTCAGATGCTCTAACCGGCTGAGCTACGGAGACACACATATTTAAAAAAGTTTGGCAACTACCTATCTTCCCAGGACGAATCCAAGTATTTTAGGCACTAACAGACTTAACTGCCGGGTTCGAAATGTTTCCGGGTGTATCCCTGTCGTTATCATCACCAAACTAGATATATATACTGTCCATTAAGACAATGAGAAATAAATAGCAGCAGCAAAAGATTATCTTAAAAGCAGACGTAATATTAGTACTAGTCAGCTAAATGCATTGCTGCACTTACACCCCTAGCCTATCGACCATATGTTCTCTATGGATACTACGAATATTCATCTCAAAGCCGGCTTCCCGCTTAGATGCTTTCAGCGGTTATCCGTACCAGACGTGACTACTCAGCCATGCCACTGGCGTGACAACTGATACATCAGAGGTCTGTCCAACCCGGTCCTCTCGTACTAAGGTCAGATCTTTTCAATATTCAGGCGCCTGCAGTGGATAGGGACCGAACTGTCTCACGACGTTCTGAACCCAGCTCGCGTGCCTCTTTAATGGGCGAACAGCCCAACCCTTGGGACCTTCTCCAGCCCCAGGATGAGACGAGCCGACATCGAGGTGCCAAACACTTCCGTCGATATGGACTCTTGGGAAGTATCAGCCTGTTATCCCCGGGGTAGCTTTTTTATCCGTTGAGCGACGGTCCTTCCCATACGGAACCGCCGGATCACTAACTCCTACTTTCGTACCTGCTCGACCCGTCAGTCTTGCAGTCAAGCTCCCTTATGCGTTTGCACTCTTAGGCTGATTTCCATCCAGCCTGAGGGAACCTTTGAACGCCTCCGTTACTCTTTGGGAGGCGACCGCCCCAGTCAAACTGCCCACCTAGCACTGTCTCCGTTGCCAGATTAGAATTCCGACAGCATATGGTTGGTATTCCAACAGCGACTCAGCAACGGCTGACGCCATCACATCATAGTCTCCCAACTATCCTATACACACATTGCCAGAACCCAATGCCAAGCTACAGTAAAGCTCCACGGGGTCTTTCCGTCCTACTGCAGGTAGCCGGTATCTTCACCGGCATTACAACTTCACCAGGTCTCCAGCCAAGACAGCTCTCAAATCATTTCACCATTCGTGCAGGTCGGAACTTACCCGACAAGGAATTTCGCTACCTTAGGACCGTTATAGTTACGGTCGCCGTTCACCGGGGCTTCAAATCGGAGCTCTCACTCCTCCTCTTAACGCTTCCGGCACTGGGCAGGGTGTCAGCCCATATACGTCGCCTTTCAGCTTAGCATAGACCTGTGTTTTTTTGGTAAACAGTTGCTTGAGACTCTTCACTGCGGCCTGTTTCCCTGGGAGCGCTTTCTCCTTCAGGTATGTCAGGCACCCCTTCTCCCGAAGTTACGGGGCTATTTTTGCAGAGTTCCTTAGCTAGAGTTATCCTGTCGGCCTTAAGTTTCTCACTCTGTCCACCTGTGTCGGTTTACAGTACAGGGCGCTGCTTCTCATCGATAGAAGTTTTTTTCTTGGCAGTGTAGGATCTGCGACTTATGCAAATGCACTTCCCCGTCAGGTCTCACGTTTAGGCGTGCGGATTTACCAGCACGCCCACGCTGGAGCCCTTAGAAAGGCTAAACCGTCAGCGCTTCTCGCATACCTTCCTGCGTCACTCCGTCTCTCAAGCGATAACAGCGGTACAGGAATATTAACCTGTTTTTCCATTCGCCATCACAATTTTGCTTATGCTTAGGGTCCCGACTTCCCCAGGGCGGACAAGCCTTCCCCTGAAACCTTGGACTTCCGGCCGGCGGGATTCTCGCCCGCCTTCTCGCTACTCATTCCTGCATTCTCGCTTCTGATACCTCCAGGACGGCCTTGCGGCATCCGCTTCGACGGCCTACAGAACGCTCTCCTACCAAGATACAGTGTATCTTCCGCAGCTTCGGTTTATGTCTTAGCCCCGTTACATCTTCGGCGCAGGCACTCTCGACCAGTGAGCTATTACGCACTCTTTCAAGGCATGGTCGCTTCTAAGCCAACCTCCTGGTTGTCTATGAATGTCCACCTCCTTTCCCACTTAGACATAATTAGGGACCTTAGCTGGCGGTCTGGGCTGTTCCCCTCTCGTCCGAGGACCTTGTCATCCACGGACTCACTCCTGAACATAATATATGGTATTCGAAGTTTGCTTGATTTCGGTAAGCAGTACGCCCCCTAGATCATACAGAGCTCTACCCCCACATATCTCAGTTCAAGGCTGCACCTAAATGCATTTCGGAGAGAACGAGCTATCTCCTAGTTCGATTGGCTTTTTCACCCCTAGACCTATCTCATCTCCCAACTTTTTCAACGGCGGTGAGTTCGGCCCTCCACTGAGTCTTACCTCAGCTTCAGCCTGGACAGGCCTAGATCACTAGGTTTCGCGTCTATGACTGGCGACTTGACGCCCTATTAAGACTTGGTTTCCCTTCGGCTCCGTCTATTAACCTTGCCACCAGCCATAACTCGCAGGATGATTAACCAAAATCCACGCAGTCACACATAATGTGCTCCTACCGTTTGTAAGCACACGGTTTCAAATTCTGTTTCACTCCCTTGCTCAGGGTTCTTTTCACCTTTCCCTCACGGTACTCTTCACTATCGGTCAACAACAGTATTTAGCCTTACGTGATTTGGTCCACGCTGATTCACGCCAGATTCCTCGTGCCTGACGCTACTCGGGTGCTTCCAGTCTCTATATATGTTTTATGTTCTACAGGACTTTCACCTTCTCTGGTTCAGCTTCCCAACTGATTCTACTTACACATATATAGATCAAACATTATGACAATCCGTTAATGGAAGTCCCGCAACCCCGTGCCAGCAACGCTGTCCGCTTGACACTGGCACGGTTTAGGCTTTTCCCTGTTCGCTCGCCGCTACTTGGGGAATCGTTTTTTTACTTTCTTTTCCTCCTGCTACTTAGATGTTTCAGTTCGCAGGCTTGCCGTTTTTCACGCATGCCCTCCAGGCATGCAGGTTTACCCATTCGGAAAATCCGGGGATCAATGATTATGTGCATCTTCTCCCGGCTTATCGCAGCTTATCACGTCCTTCATCGGCTGTTGCTGCCTAGGCATCCTCCGTGTGCCCTTATTAGCTTTTATATCCAGAATAACTTTTTACTCTAGTTTAGTTATAATCTTTTACCTACTATTCATTTCCCATTGTCCTAACAGTTATAAAGATATATAAAGAAGCAGTGCTTGTTTCTCCTTAGAAAGGAGGTGATCCATCCGCACCTTCCGGTACGGATACCTTGTTACGACTTCACCCCAATCACTATCCACACCTTAGATGCTTTCCTCCTTGCGGTTGGACCGGCGACTTCAGGTGCAGACAACTCTCGTGGTGTGACGGGCGGTGTGTACAAGACCCGAGAACGTATTCACCCGCGGCATTGCTGATCTGCGATTACTAGCGATTCCAGCTTCATGAAGTCGAGTTGCAGACTTCAATCCGAACTTGGACCGGCTTTAAAGATTGGCTTGGCGTTGCCGCCTTGCGGCTCTCTGTACCGGCCATTGTAGCACGTGTGTAGCCCAGATCATAAGGGGCATGATGACTTGACGTCATCCCCGCTTCCTCCTGCTCTTCGCAGGCAGTCTTGCTAGAGTTCCCCAACCTAATGATGGCAACTAGCAATAGGGGTTGCGCTCGTTGCGGGACTTAACCCAACATCTCACGACACGAGCTGTCGACAGCCATGCACCACCTGTCTCTGCGTTCCCGAGGCACAGCCTGCTCTCGCAGGCGCTTCGCAGGATGTCAAGATCTGGTAAGGTTCCTCGCGTTGCGTCGAATTAAACCACATGCTCCACCGCTTGTGCGGGTCCCCGTCAATTCCTTTGAGTTTCAGCCTTGCGGCCGTACTCCCCAGGCGGATTACTTATCGCATTAGCTTCGGCACGGACACTCTTCATGCCCACACCCAGTAATCATCGTTTACAGCTAGGACTACCAGGGTATCTAATCCTGTTTGCTCCCCTAGCTTTCGCACTTCAGCGTCAGTTACCGTCCAGTGAACTATCTTCATCATCGGCATTCCTGCACATATCTACGAATTTCACCTCTACTCGTGCAGTTCCGTCCACCTCTCCAGTACTCTAGCCACATAGTTTCCAGGGCAGGCTTGCGGTTGAGTCGCAAGTTTTTCACCCCAGACTTATCTGGTACGCCTAGATGCCCTTTATGCCCAATAATTCCGGATAACGCTTGCGACATACGTATTACCGCGGTTTGCTGGCACGTATTTAGCCGTCGCTTCTTCTGCAGGTACCGTCATTTTTTTCTTCCCTGCTGAAAGCACTTTACAATCCGAAAACCTTCATCGTGCACACAGAATTGCTGGATCAGGGTTGCCCCCATTGTCCAATATTCCCCACTGCTGCCTCCCGTAGGAGTAAGGGCCGTATCTCAGTCCCCTTGTGGCCGTCCACCCTCTCAGGCCGGCTACCTATCATCGCCTTGGTGGGCCGTTACCCCACCAACAAGCTAATAGGACGCAAGGCTCTCCTGCAGCATCTCTTTTCATCAGGCTGGACATGAGTCCGCCTGACTTTACCAGGTCTTATCAGTCGTTTCCGTCTGTTATCCCTGACTGCAGGGCAAGTTCCTTACGCGTTACTCACCCGTCCGCCTTGGCTAGGCTGTGCAAGCACAGCTTCGCCAAAGACTTGCATGTGTTAAGCATTCTGTCAGCGTTCATCCTGAGCCAGGATCAAACTCTTCATTCAATATATACACATATATTTAAATTTCACCTAATTAGTCTTGACGTTATCTTTTTCAAGATACTTGACTTTATTGATTATACACTTAATTGCTTCTTTACATTATTAATATCTCTATTGTCCATTGATACATTTTTCGTATCGACAAGATATATATTATCATAAAAGAAAATATTTGTCAACTACTTTTTTTGAAATTTTTTTCAAATTTTTCTCAGCAGTGCATTCTCAAGTAAAGTGTAACAAAAAAATGTATACTCATTATTTCTTCAAACACTTTATCTCTTTTCTACTTTTTCTTTCAAATATTTTTTTCTATACCATTCACTATTCCTAATACCATTTTATTCTGATATTCTGATGTTGACATTTTTTTATCTTCTGCGGGATTTGACATAAATCCTAATTCAATTAATGTATTAGTTACTTTCGACCAATTTGTACCTGTAAGGTCATCTCTATAGAAACCCCGCGATTTTTTTGCTCCTGTTGATTTTTATGTATTCAGATAGAACATCATGTGAAAATTTATCGCTGGATTTTTTTGAACACTTTGTGTGTAGCGATTTTTTTGTGAAGAAGTTAATACTGAAGCTCCATTTACAGAAGAATTATCTACTCCATCTGCATGAAGTCTTACATACAACGAGCATCCTGCTTCATTTGTTTTAATTGCACGTTCTTTATTACTGATATTTACATCATTTGTTTCACGTACCATAAACACTTTATAACCCTTACCTTGTAATTCATCTCTTAATTTTAATCCTACTTCAAGCACAAGCTGATATTCATATTTTTTCGTTGCTACTCCCATTGCTCCAGATGAAACTTTTGGCTTTTTTTCCAATGAGCCTGGTGCAACTTCTTCTAAACCTGGATCTCCTTTTATTTGATGTCCAGGATCAATACAAATTAATTCTTTTTTTCCAACATCTGCAATATGGTTTTGTATTTTTCAGTATTTATTGGAGCAACTGCTGTTGTACTTAATGTTAATATTGATAACATCTTTTTTTATTATATTTATTATTCCTTCTATCATAATTTCTCCTATTTTTTTACTTTTTTTATAATTTGCCAAGCAATATTTATAATATTTGTAATTTCAATCTTTTATTTTTAATATTTTTTTCCCAAAATCTTTTATTTTTTTAAAAAAATAAAAAAACTATCACAGCACAAAAGATAAAAAAATATTTCAAGATTATTAGCATTACTATTACTTTCAATACAATCCTGTCTTTTTCTTAATATCAACAATATTTTTCACAATTTTTTTCCGACTTGAACTGCTTGAATGAGAACCACGACTTCTCCAAAAAGATGACGAATTTTTCTTGCTCATCATCACCAGATTTTTTTAGATTTTTCCATCTCCTTCTCCATCCGAATGTCCTCTCGAATGCTCTCCGCTACTATGTTCTCCACCATAGTGACTACCATAATGATGACTTCCACCACTTCCATGAAAATGACCATGTCCTCCGCCGTGAGAATGTCCGCCACCACCTCTTCTTACTAATTT
>BNJV01001134.1_pt1:0-2500 | contig 67518 bp, 89 predicted proteins | sample 8540591 | NCBI WGS metagenome assembly BNJV01 (sample SAMD00202457, study PRJDB9452) | human saliva metagenome | host: Homo sapiens
CATTCAGTACCTGGCGGTGTCCTACTCTCACATGGGGAAGCCCCACACTACCATCGGCGCATCGGCGTTTCACTTCTGAGTTCGGTATGGGGTCAGGTGGGACCACCGCTCTATCGCCGCCAGGATTATTCCTTTAATAACTTTTCTCTACTCTGCTCTCACTATCTCTAGTGCTCACAACCAAACAAGCTGATTTAACCTAAAAACTTTCTCTTTCGTCTCTGAGTCTTTTTATTTTAGTCTTCCAACACCCAAAACCCTTGAGCGTTGTATAGTTAAGCCTCTCGGGCAATTAGTATCTGTTAGCTCAACGGCTCGCACCGCTTACACACCAGACCTATCTACGTCTTAGTCTTAAACAACCCTTACTGTCTTAATGACAGGGAGAACTCATCTCTTGGCAAGTTTCGTGCTTAGATGCTTTCAGCACTTATCTCTTCCGCACTTAGCTACCCGGCAATGCGTCTGGCGACACAACCGGAACACCAGTGGTGCGTCCACTCCGGTCCTCTCGTACTAGGAGCAGCCCCAATCAATTCTCCAACGCCCACGGCGAGATAGGGACCGAACTGTCTCACGACGTTCTAAACCCAGCTCGCGTACCACTTTAAATGGCGAACAGCCATACCCTTGGGACCTACTTCAGCCCCAGGATGTGATGAGCCGACATCGAGGTGCCAAACACCGCCGTCGATATGAACTCTTGGGCGGTATCAGCCTATTATCCCCGGGTACCTTTTTATCCGTTGAGCGATGGCCCTTCCATTCAGAACCACCGGATCACTATGACCTACTTTTCGTACCTGCTCGACTTGTCTGTCTCGCAGTTAAAGCTTGCTTATACCATTGCACTAACCTGACGATGTCCGACCGTCATTAGCAAACCTTCGTGCTCCTCCGTTACTCTTTGGGAGGAGACCGCCCCAGTCAAACTACCCACCAGACACTGTCCGAGACCACGTTTCGTAATCTTCGTTAGAACATCAAACGTTAAAGGGTGGTATTTCAAGGACGACTCCAACAATACTGGCGTATCATCTTCATAGTCTCCCACCTATCCTACACATCAAAATTCAATGTTCAGTGTCAAGCTATAGTAAAGGTTCACGGGGTCTTTCCGTCTAGCCGCGGGTACACCGCATCTTCACGGCGATTTCAATTTCACTGAGTCTCGGGTGGAGACAGCCTGGCCATCATTATGCCATTCGTGCAGGTCGGAACTTACCCGACAAGGAATTTCGCTACCTTAGGACCGTTATAGTTACGGCCGCCGTTTACTGGGGCTTCGATCAGGAGCTTCTCTTTCGATTACACCATCAATTAACCTTCCAGCACCGGGCAGGCATCACACCCTATACGTCCACTTTCGTGTTTGCAGAGTGCTGTGTTTTTAATAAACAGTTGCAGCCAGCTGGTATCTTCGACCGGTTCAACCTTCGCCCGCAAGGGACTACAATCTACGCCGGCGCACCTTCTCCCGAAGTTACGGTGCTATTTTTGCCCTAGTTCCTTCACCCGAGTTCTCTCAAGCGCCTGAGTATTCTCTACCTGACCACCTGTGTCGGTTTTCAGTACGGTTTAGATAAACCTGAAGCTTAGTGGCTTTTTCCTGGAAGTGTGGTATCGGTTACTTCAGCTCCGTAGAGCCTCGTCATCATCTCTCGGTGTTAAAGAAGTCCGGATTTGCCTAAACTTCACACCTACCAACTTAAACGCACATATCCAACAGTGCGATAACCTAACCTGCTCCGTCCCCACATCGCAGTTTATCCAAGTACGGGAATATTAACCCGTTTCCCATCGACTACGCTTTTTCAGCCTCGCCTTAGGGGCCGACTCACCCTGCCCCCGATTAACGTTGGACAGGAACCCTTGGTCTTCCGGCGAACGGGTTTTTCACCCGTTTTATCGTTACTTATGTCAGCATTCGCACTTCTGATACGTCCAGCAACCTCTCGAGCCACCTTCATCCGCTTACAGAACGCTCCCCTACCCAACAGTATTGCGTACTGATGCCGCAGCTTCGGTGCTATATTTGAGCCCCGTTACATCTTCCGCGCAGGCCGACTCGACTAGTGAGCTATTACGCTTTCTTTAAATGATGGCTGCTTCTAAGCCAACATCCTAGCTGTCTAAAGCCTTCCCACTTCGTTTCCCACTTAATATAGACTTTGGGACCTTAGCTGGCGGTCTGGGTTGTTTCCCTCTCCACGACGGACGTTAGCACCCGCCGTGTGTCTCCTGAGTATCACTCTTCGGTATTCGTAGTTTGCATCGGGTTGGTAATCCGGGATGGACCCCTAGCCGAAACAGTGCTCTACCCCCGAAGGTGTCCGCTCAAGGCTCTACCTAAATAGATTTCGGGGAGAACCAGCTATCTCCCGGTTTGATTGGCCTTTCACCCCCAGCCACAAGTCATCCGCTAATTTTTTTCAACATTAGTCGGTTCGGTCCTCCAGTTAGTGTTACCCAACCTTCAACCTGCCCATGGCTGAGATCA
>BNJV01001134.1_pt1:5000-67518 | contig 67518 bp, 89 predicted proteins | sample 8540591 | NCBI WGS metagenome assembly BNJV01 (sample SAMD00202457, study PRJDB9452) | human saliva metagenome | host: Homo sapiens
GCCTTTACCTCACCAACTACCTAATCCCACTTGGGCTCATCCTATGGCATGTGGCCCGAAGGTCCCACACTTTCATCTCTCGATTCTACGCGGTATTAGCTACAGTTTCCCGTAGTTATCCCCCTCCATAAGCTAGATTCCCAAGCATTACTCACCCGTCCGCCACTCGTCATCAAAAAGCAAGCTTCTTTATGTTACCGTTCGACTTGCATGTGTTAAGCCTGCCGCCAGCGTTCAATCTGAGCCATGATCAAACTCTTCAATTCAAGTTCAATCGCTCAATACTGCTGACATAAAATGTCACTACTTAAAAAAGTATTATGAATTTCTAGTTAGCACCTATTAAGACTTCAAAATTAAAAATATTTTTTTAAAAACAAGTCAATCAACAAGTGCCCACACAGATTGTCTGATATATTGTTAAAGAGCAAAAATAAATTGGTCGGCGAGATAGGATTTGAACCTACGACCCACTGGTCCCAAACCAGTTGCGCTACCAAGCTGCGCTACTCGCCGTCAGATTTCTCAATTAAGAGAAGATGGGGTGGCTAATGGGATTCGAACCCACGACAACTGGAATCACAATCCAGGGCTCTACCAACTGAGCTATAGCCACCATTGATTAGTTGTTCATCGCATTGACTTTCTGGCGCGCTCGACAAGATTCGAACTTGCGACCTTTGGCTCCGGAGGCCAACGCTCTATCCAACTGAGCTACGAACGCGTTACTGCGTCGTTGCAGGGGCGTATATTAATGATTTCCCAAATACCTTGTCTAGCACTTTTTTTGAAAAAAATATCAAAAGATAAATTTTTTTGTTCAATTTGTATAGAATTTATTATGTATTCGTCTATTTTTTTAGTGCTAAAACGTAAAAAGGATAGCAAATTGCTATCCTCTTTATTTAATTTATTGCTTTATTACGACGTGCGCGACGTTTCATTCTTCGTACCCATCGGGTGATTTTCCATGCTTTTGTAATTGAATAAGCATAAAGGAAGAATAATACAATAAACGCAATAAACATTGCCCATTCATTAATATAGAAGACTTCGCCTAAGATCCCGATTGTCGCACAAATGGCGGCAAAGAAAGTAATTAATAAAAAGGCTTGGCGAGAAGTTAATCCAGCACGAACCATTAAGTGGTGTACGTGTAAGCGATCCGGACGGAATGGACTTTTTCCTTTGCGTAAACGGCGATAAATAATGGCTACCATGTCAATTAAAGGAACAGCAATAATCCAAAGTGCGGTCACTGGATTCATCGGATGTCCTTTTCCTTGCGTACTTAAAAGCAAAATCCAAATAATGGTAAAGCCAATTAAAGTACTTCCCTGCATCGCCCATAAATACTTTATATTTAGGTCCTAACGGAATCCCTAAGTTTAATAATAGATAAGGCAAAATTGCGATAATTAAGCCAAAACTCCAATATGCCATATCCATTTGTCCATCACGGAACATCAAGATACCAATGGCAGCAAATGAAACAATAGACAACCCACCTAACAATCCATCAATACCATCAATCATATTAAAGGCATTAATAATCGCGATTGTGGCAAATACGGTAATAATCAATCCGATAGAACCAAGTGTTAATTGGAATGGATCCGAGAATTTGGCCTAAATGATCTAAATAAACATTACCCTAAATCGATCATTAAAATCGCAAGCACCGCTTGAATCCCTGCACGCAAGAAGGGACTAATATCAAAGCGGTCATCTAAGATACCAATTGCCAGTAGAACAAAAATACTGAATATATAAAGGTAAGGTAAACGAAGTTGATCCCACTCCATTAAATAATAGCAAAGGTTTCCCATGAAAAGAGAAACTCCGCCAATGAGTGGAATCGCACCTTGGTGACGTTTACGATAATTCGGCTTATCAACCAAGCCAATTTTATTGGCAATTGGTCGCATGACAATTAAGGTTAAAAATGCCCCTAAAAAAGTGACGAGAAGACTTAGCATAGTTTTTATCCTAAAATTTTTTTGCAAAGGATAACATAAAGAAAAATCAGCACACAAAGATTTTTCTCAAATTCAGTTTTTTAGTACAATATGAGCCACTTTTAATATAAGGATTAAAATCATGACAAAATCAACCGCACTTTTCTCTCGTGCACAAGAAGTTATTCCTGGTGGCGTAAACTCCCCTGTTCGTGCCTTTAAAGGCGTAGGTGGTACACCTGTATTTATTCAAAAAGCCAAAGGCGCTTACATTTACGATACTGAAGGCAAACAATATATCGATTATGTGGGTTCTTGGGGGCCAATGATTTTAGGTCACAACCACACTGCTATTTTAGATGCTGTATTAAAAGCAGCGGAGAATGGTTTAAGCTTTGGCGCGCCAACTCCCTCTGAAATTGATTTAGCGGAATTAGTCTGTGAAATTGTGCCATCTATTGAAATGGTTCGTATGGTGAGTTCAGGTACTGAAGCAACCATGACAGCCATTCGTCTTGCGCGTGGTTATACAAATAGAAGCAAAATCTTAAAATTTGAAGGTTGTTACCACGGTCATTCTGATTCACTTTTAGTAAAAGCAGGATCTGGTGCGTTAACACTTGGTCAACCAAGCTCACCAGGTGTACCTGAAGATTTTGCGAAACACACTTTAACTGCAGAATATAACAATCTTGATTCAGTTAAAAAACTATTTGAAGAATTCCCTAACGATATCGCTTGTGTGATTATTGAACCAGTTGCAGGTAATATGAACTGTGTTCCACCAAAAGAAGGATTCTTACAAGGCATTCGTGAAATTTGTGATCAATATGGTGCACTTTTCATTATTGATGAAGTCATGACAGGTTTCCGTGTTTCACTTGCAGGCGCACAAGCTTATTATGGTGTTACACCAGATCTTACCACATTAGGTAAAGTCATTGGCGGCGGTATGCCAGTGGGTGCTGTTGGCGGTAAAAAAGTGATTATGCAACACCTTGCACCGACCGGCCCTGTTTATCAAGCGGGTACTCTTTCAGGCAACCCGATTGCAATGGCGGCGGGTTTAGCATGTCTAACTGAATTGAAAAAAAGCAGGTAACGAACAACACCTTGCAGAATTAACCACAAAACTTTGTGACGGCTTAAAAGCATTAGCTCAAAAACACAATGTGCCATTTGTGATTAATCATGTAGGCGGAATGTTTGGTATTTTCTTCACTGACCAAAAACAAGTTACCTCTTATGCAGAAGTCATGAAATGTGATACCGAAAAATTCAAAGTGTTCTTCCACAAAATGCTCGATCAAGGCGTTTACCTTGCGCCTTCTGCTTTTGAAGCTGGCTTTATGTCTTTAGCTCATACAAATGAAGACATTGAAAAAAACGCTTGCTGCCGCTGATATTGCATTTGCAGCAGTTGCTTAAAATATAAAAGTGCGGTTACATTTAACCGCACTTTTTTATTTCATACTATAAACGCCCATAGAGCACGTTTTCTAATAATCCCCTTTCCTCTTCGGTTAATGCAATTCCTTTTTCATTTGTCAGAATGAAGAAGTCTTCGGCTTTTTCTCCCTACTGTCGTGATTTTTGCATTACAAATATTGAGTTTTTAACTCAGTAAAAAAATTTGACTGATTTGAGCCAATAAACCGGGTTTATCTAAAGCCACCACTTCTAATTCGGTATGCTCTTTTTTTAGTTTCTTTCAAAAAAACGTACATCTGTTTTTCACGGTGAAATGTTGCAACTGTCGATTATTTGCAAAAAGACATGGATGGCAATTTTTTTCGCCCTAATAAAACAGAGGTTAATACCGTCTCTAATTCTCGGCGACGTTCTGAACGAACCAATTCACCATTTAATTCTGTGATGATAAAGCTGTCGAATACGTACCATCATCGGATGTTAAAATTTGCGCATCATGAATACTGAATTTTTTCGCGCCAATGGTTGAGACCACTTTATTAAATAAGTTAGCTTGGTCTGGGCAATAAACAAAGATCTCAGTCCCACCACTAGAAAAACGATTACTGATTTTAACGAGAACTTCACCATCAAATTCAGCCAATAACTCTGTATGCCACGCAATTTGTTTTGGGCTATTTCGTAAAAAATAATCATCTGGACAACGTTGCCAGAGTGCTAAAATTTTTTCTTCCGATAATTCTGGTTGCTCTTCGGATAAAATTGCCAGCGCCAATTGGCGATTTTCAAGGATCTTTTCGTTATTATCTAATAATAAATTCATCCCTTGTCGGAATTGTTGCGACGTATAATCATAGAGTGAGGCAAATAAAGAACGTTTCCAGCTATTCCACAAGGTACCATTTGTTGCACAAATATCCGCAACCGTCAAACAAGTGAGATAATCTAAACGCACATGATTTTGCACATTTTCCGCAAAGTTCATCACGACTTCCGGATCATGAATATCTCGACGCTGTGCAGTAATTGACATGAGCAAATGCTCTCTCACTAGCCAAGCCATCGTTTCAATTTCTCGACGATCAAAACCATGCAAACGGGCAAATTCAGCAACATCTTCAGCCCCTAACTCTGCATGATCCCCTCCTCGACCTTTCGCAATATCATGAAAAAGTGCGGCAACATAAAGCAAAGTGCGGTCAGAAATTTGGCTAAATATTTGATGGCAAATAGGATGGAATTCGGCTTCATCTTCAGCTAAGAAACTTTCCAATTTCAACATCACTCGTAAGGTGTGCTCATCCACAGTGTAAATATGGAAGAGATCAAATTGCATCAAACCTTCAATTCCCTGCCATTGTGGCAAATAAGCCGTTAACACACCATATTGGTGCATTGGGAAGGAATGCTCGCTGAATGGCTTTCGGTTGATTAAATAACCGAATAAATTTCTCTCTTGCTTCAGGAATATCACATAATTTCTGCGTCAAGCTTTCCAATGCAATCTGAAGTTGGCGTAATGTTGAGGAATGAATTTCGGCTTGTTCATGCTGCGTAAGATAGAAAAAAAGATCCAAAAATACGATCTGGGATAACGTAAAAACACGTCTTCCTTACGTAAACACAAACTTTGATTTCACTATTTCAAAATGTCATCCAAAGGATGAATGAAACCCTCGCCATCTGTTGATAAAAAAATGCTCTTTATAATGCTTAATCAGGATATCGGTTAAACGAGAAATCGTGCGTAGAGCTTGGAAAAAACGTTTCATCATTTTTTCAACACCACGGTTTCCTTCACCTTCAAAACCAAGCATCTCACTCACTTTGATTTGACGATCAAACAACAAACGGTTGTCATAACGTTTTAAAATCAAGTGTAAAAGCGAAACCGCACTTTGAAATAAAAATTCTTGGCTTTCTAATAATTGTTGGTGTTCTGATGGGTAAATAAAGCCGCTTTTCCAAAAATGCCATCAAGGGTCATTTCTCCGGTATGACGTAATGCGATCCAATATAAAAAGGTGAAGATCCCGCAAACCACCTGGGGCTGTATTTTTAAATCGGGCTCTAAATTGTAACTGGTGTTGTGATAACGCTGATAACGTTCAATTTGTTCTTGTACTTTAGCATCAAAGAATAGTTTTACCGCCCAAAAATCTGGCTTTTTCAATATTTCATCTAAGGCATTGAAAAGGGATACATCTCCCTGATAAATAACGAGACTCAAGCAAATTAGTGGCAATAGTAATGTCTTGTTTACCTTCCTTTTCACATTCTTCTAAAGAGCGAACACTATGCCCTATATCAAATCCACAATCCCATAGAAACTGAACGAGTTGACCAATTTTCTCTTCTGTTTCAGACTCTCTTTCTTCTTTTGAGAGAATAAGAACATCCAAAGTCAGATAAAGGAAACATTTCTTGTCTTCCGTACCCACCTACTGCAATTAAGGTAAGATTAGCTTTATCTAATTCAAATTGCTGCCAAAGCTGTTTTAACAAATCATCACAAAACTGTGTACGGTTAGCAATCAGCTCAAAAACGGAATAATCAGTAAAGTGCTGACGTTCCAAATTCCTTTCAAATTTTTCACGCTGAATTTTTGACCGCACTTGGCGTGAGTGGAGAATCGAAATGATAAGGAAAAAAAGCATACTGTTCTCTTAATTAAATAAAAAGCCCATAAAAATGAGCTTTCAATAACCATGATAGGAATTAATCTTTGTCAAATACCCAATGAAACACTGAACAGATCCAAAAAGACACCTAGTACAACTGCACCAATTGGTAGTGTAACGAAGAAGCCAATCCAACACTAAAACCCATTGCAGGCTCTCCTTCTCCTATCACCTCAAAAAAATAATAAGGGGAAGGCACGCAAAAAAATACGATAACCAAACTGATCAGAAGGAAAGTTCTAAATCTCATAAATCAAATTTCTTTTTTTAATGCTTTTAAATATTGACCATCATACGTTGAATTCGACCTTCCGCAATTTCTTCATCGCGGATTGTCATCACTTCACAACCGGTTTTCGGTAACGACAATTTGATGCTCATATTGTGCAGAATGGCTACGGTCTTTGGTTTTTACCGTCCAACCATCACCCATAATGCGCACTTCTTTTTTACCCGCATTAATCATTGGTTCAATGGTGAAGACCATCCCCGGTTTTAAAATCACGCCACCATCATCCGCATAATAGTGTAATACTTGCGGTTCACAGTGGAATTCAGTTCCCACGCCGTGGCCACAGTACTCACGTACTACGCTAAACCCTTGGCTTTCAGTATATTTTTGTACCGCTTTACCAATTTCATTTAAACGAATACCCGGCTTAACCGTGCGTAATCCCACATAAAGCGCTTCTTGTGCCGCTTCAACTAATTTTTGGCTACGAATATTGGTTTCACCCACGACATACATCTTCGAATTATCACCGAAATAACCGTCTTTTAATTACAGTCACATCAATATTGACAATATCGCCACGTTTTAATTTTTTATCGTCGCTTGGAATACCATGGCAAACCACTTCATTTATAGAAATACAGGTTGCTTTCGGGAAACCATGATAATTTAAGCAGGCAGGAATCACTTTTTGTACATTCACCATATAATCGTGACAAATGCGATCCAATTCACCTGTGGTCACCCCTTCTTTGACATAAGGTTCGATCATGACCAAAACATCGGACGCTAATTTACACGCTTCACGTAACTTAACAATTTCTTCTTCAGTTCTTAATGGAATGCCCATTATTTCTCCTTATTTAATTCTGATTTATCCGCATATAATAGCACTAATTCCGTGAAAAATCTTGAATGAATTAACGGGTTATTGGATAATACGAAGATTATTTTTAGGAAAGTGGGGAATAGAGATATGTCAGATTTAGATATGGCCGTACCGCTAACTTTTACTGATGCGGCAGCCAATAAAGTAAAAAGTTTAATTAGCGAAGAAGAAAACAACGAACTAAAATTACGCGTTTATATTACTGGTGGCGGTTGCAGCGGTTTCCAATACGGTTTCACCTTTGACGATAAAGTCAATGAAGGTGACCTAACCATTGAAAAAGCAGGTGTGCAATTAGTGATTGACCCAATGAGTTTACAATACTTAATTGGCGGCACCGTGGATTACACTGAAGGCTTGGAAGGTTCGCGTTTTGTGGTGAACAATCCAAATGCAACCAGTACCTGTGGTTGCGGTTCGTCATTCAGCATCTAACATGGATTTTCAATTTACCCATTATCTCGGCAATGTACATGCTAAATGTTCGATGGAACACATTGCACTAGCTAATTGGTTTAATTCAGAAGTGCGGTCAAATCCTCAAGCGTTTTTGACCGCACTTTCTGCCTGTGAGCAGATTAAAAATAATGATGAAGTCACACTGATTGGTTCTGAATACACGCTTTTTATCAATACCGATGAAGTGATGATTCGCGCCAATAACCTTGCAATTGAAACAGATGAAATTTTAGAAGACGACTTCCATTATTATGATGAAGAAAGTATCGCCTTCTGCGGAACAACAGACTTCATTCACTTTCTTAATGCCTATTTTGAATTTATTGCTTAACCTCATTCTCTGAAGCGAACTATTATGTCGGAAACGGAAAACACCTCATCAGAACAACAAGAAACGCAAGCGCCGAATAAGCGCCGTTCTTGTAAAATCTTTTTAGCCAAAACAGCCTTTACTTTAGGGACGCTTGCCGTATTTTATGGTGGCTATTTAGATTGGCAAATTCGCTCCAAAATGGATGGCCAGATTTGGCGTTTACCGGCTGAAGTGTATACTCGCTTAGAAAGCGTAAAACTGTCTGATAACCTTTCTTTTGACGAAGTGATTCAAATCTTATTGGATAACGAATACCGTCAAACGACTATGATTGCAGCACCGGGCGATTTTAAACTCGAAGAGGATACTATCGTGTTACTTCGTCGTGCATTCCCTTATCCTGATAAGCCTGAACCACAACGCGTATTACGTTTACGTTTTACCGATAACAAACTTTCTCGTATTGAAGATTTAGTCAACGTAAAAGCGGTTGATGAATTCCGTCTTGCGCCTAAATTAATTGCCATGTTGGAATCGGATAATGAAGATCGTTTAGCGATTCCATTACAGCACTACCCTCGATTTACTCATTGATGCCTTATTACTCACAGAGGATCGCCGTTTTTATGAGCATAACGGGATTAATCCAGTGGGTATTGTGCGAGCAATGATTGCCAATATTAAAGCCGGTCAAACGGTTCAAGGCGGCAGTACACTCACTCAGCAATTAGTTAAAAACTTGTTCTTATCCAGTGAACGTTCTATTACGCGTAAAGCCAATGAAGCGTTGATGTCATTAGTATTAGATTGGCGATATGATAAAAACCGTATTTTAGAAACCTATCTGAACGAGATTTACCTTGGTCAAAATGGTGATATCCAAATTCACGGTTTTGCATTAGCGAGCCAATTCTATTTTGGTCGTTCTATCCGTGAAATTAGCCTAGATCAAATTGCCCTTTTAGTTGGCATGGTGAAAGGCCCATCCCTTTATAATCCATGGCGAAATCCACAATATGCACTCGATCGTCGAAATGTGGTGTTAAAACTGATGCTTGATCACCAAATGATTGGGGATGAGCTTTATGAGCTGTTGAGTAAACGTCCATTAGGCGTGCAAGCTAAAGGTCAAATTTCACGTAAATATCCTGCTTTCATTCAAACATTACAAGCGGATCTTCGCCGTCAATTAGGGGAAAATAAAACCTCTGCACTACTTGGTGCACGTATTTTTCTCCACCATGGATTTAAAAACAACAGGAACAAGCTGAAAATGCCGTAGTGAAATACGGTTAATCAATTTACAACTACAAACCAAAAAAATCCCACACTTAGAAGGTGCCATGATTGTCGCGGATTATCATCTGGGTGAAATACGTGCTGTCGTGGGTGGATTACAAACAGAATATGCGGGCTTTAACCGTGCGTTAATGTCAAAACGTCAAATTGGTTCATTAGTAAAACCATCTATTTATTTGACCGCACTGATGAATCCGGAACAATTCCGTTTAAATACACCAATTCAAAACCAGCCAATCACGATTTATGTTAAAGGTAGCCAACCTTGGCAACCTCGTAACTACGATCGTAAATATAGCGGTTCGGTGATGTTGATGGATGCCCTTGCCCGCTCATTGAATATTCCAACGGTAAATATTGGGATGAAAGTTGGCTTAAGCAAAGTCATTGATACGCAAAAAAAGCCATGGGGTGGGATAATGTTGCTATTCCAAAAGTGCCTGCAACCTTGCTCGGCTCTTACAGTATTTCACCTTATGATGTGACAAAACTCTATCAAACCATTGCCAATCAAGGTGGTAAAATTGAGTTAAGCACCATTCAAAGCATTACCGATCGTCAAGGCAATATTATTTATGAACACAATACCGTGCCGGATCAAGTGGTGCCGAGAGAAGCGGCTTATCAAACCCTTGTATGCGATGCAACAAACCGTCGAACGTGGTACTGCGCGTAGCTTACAAAATGATTATGCCGATCTTCGTCTTGCGGGTAAAACAGGCACCACCAACGATGCTCGTGATACGTGGTTCGTGGGTATTGATGGTAAAAATGTCAGCACGATTTGGTTAGGTCGTGATGATAACGGTGAAACCAAATTAACGGGTGCCTCAGGTGCATTACAAATCTATAAAGATTACTTAAACCGTGTTGTCATTGAAAAACTAAAACTTGGTCAACCTTCTACCATTAAATGGGTTGGCATCAATGCTTACGGCAGTTGGAGTTGTGGTAGCAGTCGGACAATCCCAGTTTGGGCAAACAAAGATCAAAAACTTCTGCGCTTCTGCACAAACAACGAGTACTGCGACTGCTACTGCAGCGCAAACCACGCAATCACCACAACCCTGAACAACCTGAATCAGCAAAACAAGAAAGTGTATGGGATGTGTTAGATAATAAAGCGCCTGTTGAAGAAGCTGCACCCGCTCAATAAACTTGCTTATTTTTGACCGCACTTTTTATATCTCCATAAAGCGCCTAACAAGGGCGCTTTTATTCTTTTTCACATAAAATAACCGTCTAGAGATTTCCAACTCTTGTGAATTTTTTTGATCTCCATCACAAAAAAATTAGAATTATTTATTGTCATTTCACTGATATCAAAGGATAATTATAAATAGGAATTAATTTCATTTGAGGTAATGAGGTAAATAGACGATGCTATTCCGTTCTATTCGATTTTTTTCTTTTTAATTTTTTTCACTCGCCTTTTTCTTCTTCACTCCTTGCACAAGATAACTATCAACAATGGGTTGATGATATTACGGCTCGCCTAGATAAAACGTCTCAACTGCTCCAACAAGGCAATACCGATGACGCCCGTACTGAAGTGCAAATGGCTTATTTTGAAGTGTTTGAAAATCTAGAAGGCCCAATTCGTATCAATTTCTCCGCACAAAAAAAGTTACCAAATGGAAGCGACTTTTGGCGAGATCCGTAAAATGATCGGTGAAGGTAGTTCACAACAAGAGATCCAGGCTAAAATAGATCAACTCAAAAAAGAATTACAAGAAGTGTTGCCATCATTGGTTGAAGGTCATCAACTCAATGCTGATGGACAACATGGCGTTTATGATAATCAAGCGATTGCCCCTTATTGGCAACAAAGTTTTAAAACCATTGATGACTTAATCGCTCAAGGGATCGATGCTTATCAAAATGGTGATCTTGCCAATGCCAAAAAATTGTTCCAACAAGCACAATATGATGGCTATAAAAACTCAGAAATGGAAATGTCCATTCGCCAAAATCGCTCCGCAGAAATCTCAGCCGCGATTAACCAACAGTTTTACAACATCATCCGTTTAAGTGAACAAGCCGATCAAATCACAGAGATTGGTTACCAAAGCACGCAATTATTGCAAGATATTGAAGAAAACTTGCCTAACTTGCCAACCACGAGAGAAGAACAAAACGTTCAATCCAATGCGGCACAGCAAGCAACTGATAACCAACAAGAGCAAGATTGGAATAAGATTAAACAAGAGATCAACCAACGTATTCAACAAGCTATTGCTCTCTATCAACAAGGTGAAAGCAAAAAAGCGATTCTTTCCGTACAAGACACCTATTTCGACGTGTTTGAAAGTACAGGAATGGAAAACAAAGTGGGCTCTCGTGATAGTAACTTTAAAGCAGAACTTGAAGGCTACTTTACTCGTCTCGTCAGTTTAATGAAAGCTGATCAAGGTGATAAAGTTACAGGCTCAAGCTGATGGTCTAAACCAGAATCTAACTAAAGCGGTTGAAATGTTACAGGGCGAAGAACAAAGCGATTGGTCTATGTTCTTATATAGCCTTTTAATCATCCTTCGTGAAGGTTTGGAAGCCTTATTGATTGTTGCAGCTATCGTGACTTACTTAATTAAAAATAATCACCAAGATAAATTACCAGTTATTCGTCAGTCTGTTTATGTGGCGTTAATTGCCAGTGTGGTTACCGCATTTATCTTCCAACTTATCTTTGAAAACTCCGGTCAAAACCGCGAATTGCTCGAAGGCTTTACGATGATTTTTGCCGTCGTCATGCTCTTTATGATGAGTTACTGGTTGTTATCTAAAGTTGAAGCACAAAACTGGAAACGTTATTTAGAAGGCAAACTCTCTACTGCCCTCACCACAGGATCACTCATTGGCTTATGGCTTACCAGCTTCTTAGCCGTATATCGTGAAGGGGCGGAAACGGTATTGTTCTATTATGCCCTTGTAGGTGATGCAAAAAGTGCGGTCAGTTTTATCTACCTTTTCGCAGGTATCATTGTCGGCGCAATTATTCTCACCATTTGCTACTTCGTGATGCGTTATACCGTGGTGAAATTACCGCTTAAACCATTCTTTATGTTTACGGGTTCATTTATGTACTTTAATGGCCTTTGTATTCGCCGGTAAATCTGTTTTTAGAACTCATTGAAGGCAAACTTTTTCGAGCCTACGCTGATTAGCGGTGTGCCTGAAATTTCGTGGTTAGGTATTTATCCTTATATGGAAACCTTAATTCCACAAGCAATCTTACTCGTCGCAGCCGTATTTGCTCTGTTTATTATGAAATATCAAAGCAAAAAAGCCGCGTAATACCCAACAATCCTTTAGGAGAAAAACAATGAAAAAAGCACTTTTAGCAACAGCATTATTTGCGGGTATTTTTACCGCGTCTACTGCAAACGCATTCCAAGAGTATCCAATCGGTGAAGCGGTAACCATGAATGAAATGGAAATTGCAGCGGTTTATCTCAAACCAATCGATATGGAACCACGTGGCATGGGTTTACCTGCTGCGAAATCAGATATCCACTTAGAAGCGGATATCCACGCAGTAAAAGGTAACAAAAATGGCTTTGGTGATGGTGAATGGATGCCTTACTTAACCATCAACTACACTTTAGTGAATACCGATACCGGTGAAAAACAAGAAGGTACGTTCATGCCAATGGTGGCGGGTGATGGTCCTCACTACGGCGCTAACGTGAAAATGATGGGCGTGGGTAACTATAAATTAACTTACCACATCGACCCACCATCAAAAGCAGGTATGCATCGCCATACTGACTCTGAAACGGGTGTAGGTCGTTGGTGGAAACCATTTGATGTTAGCTATGAATTCAAATTCACTGGCATCAAATAATCTCAGGTAAATCTCGATTTTACCGACTTGCCTTCCCTTGTTTGTCAGGGGAAGGCAATAGCATTTAATTTAACCTTAAAATATCGTCTGTTTTATCCCATTAAAATGATCAAACTATGAATTATTTTTTTACTTTTTTCCTTCAAGCACTTTTACCCTTTTCATTATTGCTCGGTGTTTATCACAGCAAACAATCCACTGTGAGTGCAAAAAAAATAATTTGGCTTAGCTTATTTGGCTTTATTGCCGGTATCGTACTACGTCTTAGTTTACCTACGGGACAAATAACCAATTTAATCCTCAATAGCGTGATATTGGCGCTATTGATTATCTTTGCCTTATGTTTAATTTTCGGTAAAGGTCGCTTACCGGCCTTCTGGCAAACGGTATTAATGCTTATCGCGGGCAGCTTCTGGGCAAAAGATCCTAACATTACCGCTCTCGTCTCCACAGATGTCATCAACACGGACTCTATCTTGCACATAAGTGCGGTCATTTTTGCCTTTGTTTTTTGTTTATGCTTACAAGGCTGGATCGATTTACTTTTAAAACAAGCGGGAAAAACACAACAAAAATCGACCGCACTTTTAAAAGGTGTAATGAGCCTTCTCTTAATTTGCTTACTGGTTCCACTTATTGGCGAACTCTTATTAATTTTAATGAAACTTCAAGTGCTTGAACTCACCAAACTACGTTTAAGCTTTGTTGCAAAATCAGGCGAAATCACTCGCTGGTTAAATTACATCTGTGCAGCCTTACTCTTCGTTGTACTTGCCATCTTCTACGGCAAAATTCATTTATCACGCAAGCAACAAGTTAATGCGACACAAGAACCCATTGAAAAACGCCAAAAATTAGCCGCATTGCGTACCTCCTCTCGCTTACTTGGTTGGGGCTATTTGGCCTTAGCAATTATTTTTGCTACACAGCTTTATTGGGAGCAAATTGCTTCTCGTCCACCACAACTTTCAGAAGCTATTCCTCTGACCTTAGATGAAAAGCAACAAGTCCATATTCCAATTGAACAAGTAAAAGATGGTAAAATTACATCGTTTTGTCTGGATTGCTGATGACGGTAAAGCTGTGCGTTTCTTTGTCATTAATCGTCAACCAGATAAATTAAGTCTAGCCGCGGTATTTGATGCCTGCTTGCTTTGTGGTGACCAAGGTTATGTGATGGAAGGTAACCAAGTGGTTTGTGTTAGGCTGCGGCGTACATATGTTTATTCCATCTATTGGTAAACCGGGTGGCTGTAATCCTGTACCAATTGAAGATTGGCAACAAACTGAGACTGAAATTCTCATTAATCGAACCAGCTTAGAAGAAGGGTTAAATTTATTTAGCACGATTGTTGAAATCGATGTAAAAGATCCGATTAGTGGCGCCCAAATGAAAAACACTAAAACAGAGCACAAATATAATTACGAAGGTAAAACTTACTTCTTTGAAAGTGAGAAAAATCTTGATTTATTCCGTGATAACCCTGAAAAGTATTTAGGTAAGGGGGAATAATGCTAGCAAGAATGTTATTTCAATCTTGGCGTTTCAGCATTAAACGTAAACTGTTGGCCGTTATTACTATTTTCTTAGCGGCTGGCTTAGTCTCTGCACTCTTGGCGGTATCCATTGATATTGGCGATAAAATGGCAAAAGAGCTCAAATCTTACGGAGCCAATATTTTAGTTGAACCTGCAAGTAATGCTGCCCTGCCTGATGAACTCAGCCATAACGCAGATTTGAGTAGTCAAGATTTTCTCGATGAAAAAGAACTGCCGAATATTAAAGATATTTTCTGGCGAAATAATATCGTGGGTTTTGCACCGTTATTAAGTGCAGATGTAAAAGCGGAAACGCTTTCCGCAAATACTCATGAAAAATTAACCGCACTTGGACAAATTAATGTGCTGGGTACGTTTTTTGATCATAACATCCCTGTACCAGATGAAGATGATTACCATACAGGACAAAAAATTATTAGTCCGTATTGGCATGTGCAAGGTGAATGGGTCAACGATCTTGAAACACCTGAAGGAGAATTTATTCCTGCATTGATTGGTGAGCAATTGGCTCAACGAACTGGCTTAAAACAAGGTGATAAAATCCAGCTTCGCTATCAAAATAATGAGCTAGATAATCAAAGTGCGGTCGAAATTACCGGTATTTTTATCCACAGGTGGGACTGAAGATAATCAATTAGTCATGCCGCTCAACGCTGTGCAAAAATTACTGGGCTTAGAAGGAAAAATTCAATCAGTTAAAGTCTCTGCGCTTACCGTACCTGAAAATGATCTTTCTCGTAAAGCCCGTGCTAATACCGATGCATTGGATGCTGAAGAGTACGATCGTTGGTATTGTACGGCTTATGTCTCATCTATTTCACATCAGTTAGAAGAAGCTATTTCTGGTGCCATTGTTCGCCCTATTTGGCAGGTTGCAGCTTCAGAAGGTGTGGTCATTGGTAAAATCCAGTTATTGCTTGGCAGTCGTTACTCTTGCCGCCTTAATCGCCGCAGCCATGGGGATCGCCTCATTAATGAGTACAGGGATCATTGAACGCTCAAAAGAAATTGGTTTGATGAAAGCCTTAGGCGCCTATCAATGGCAAATTGCCTTATTATTTTATTGTGAAGCCATTATCAGTGCCTTAATTGGTGGTTCGCTTGGTTGTATTGCAGGTTGGGGCTTAGCAAGATTTATTGGCTCTGCGCTATTTGGCGTACCACTGAGTTTTGCTTGGATTGTAATCCCTTGCGTATTGATGCTGTCTATTTTAATTGCTGTGGTGGGCACTTGGTTCCCAGCCCATCGTATTGCCAAACTTTACCCTGTGGAGGTGCTGTATGGCCGCCAATAAAAGTATGTTTTGGCGTTTAATCTTCCAAGCATTACGCCTACGTTTACAACGGGTATTTATTATCTTCTCTGCGCTGACTGTCGGTGCATCTATTGTAACCGCAATGGCGGCAGTATATTTGATATTAATACCAAAATGAGCCAAGAGCTCCGTACTTTCGGGGCAAACTTTTACATCGGTGCAGCCAATGGTGGATTGATGAAAGAACGCCAATTAAAGCAAATTCTGCACAATGCACCGGATAATTTCATCACCGCTGCCAGCCCTTATTTATATGGTGTTGCGCGAAGTGATTTAGAAAAAATCGTGATTATGGGAGTCTGGTTTGAAGATATGCATGTGCTTGCACCTTATTGGCAAATTACCGGCTCAGCTATTAATGTGAATTTTGATGACCGCAATGCCATGATTGGTAAAACCTTAGCGGAACGCCTTAATTTAGGTGTTGGAAGTAAATTAACGCTGTCTAAAAATGCGGTCGAAAAACATGAATTCACGATAAAAGGTATTGTTGAGGCAGGTGATGCCACTGACAACATGCTGATCGTGAATTTAGAGTTTGCCCAAAATTGGTTGGATAAAGAAGGATTAGCAAACAACGCCTTGCTCAATGTAAAAAATGAACAAGGTAATGTCGCACAATTTGCCCAAGACATTATGCAACATCAACCTGATCTGACTGCTCGACCGATTCGAAAAGTCTCCGCTTCTGAAGGGCAGATTTTAGATAAAATCAAAGGATTGATGGGCTTAATCTCATTGGTCATTTTGATTCTCGCCACCCTTTGTGTGAATACCACGTTGATTGCGATTGTTGGTGAACGAGCAAAAGAATTTGCCCTACAAAAAGCTTTAGGTGCCAAACAAAGTGACATCATTAAACAGATTAGTACCGAGATTCTCATCATAGCACTTTGTGCAATTGTCGCGGGACTGATTCTCGGCTACATCTTGGCACAATTACTTGGATTAACCGTATTTAAATCTTACATTGATATGCGTCTACCGGTTATTCCAATTACTATCGTCTTATCGTTATTGGTTGCCTTTATTGCGGTGATTGTACCAACCAAACGAGCTTTAAATATCCAAACCGCAAATGTATTAAAAGGGGAATAAAATGAGTGAATTTGTAATTGAAACGCAACATTTATATAAACGATTCGGGCAAGTCACCGCTTTAGAAGATATTAATATTCAAATTCGCCAAGGTGAATTTATTGCGATAATGGGTGCATCAGGTTCCGGTAAAACAACACTGATGAATATTCTGACCGGCTTAGATACGGCTAGTGAAGGTAAAGTCATTTTAGACGGCGTCGATGCGGCACAACTGGATGAAAGTCGGGTCGTCAACGTTTCCGAGCGGAAAAAAATTGGTCTAGTCTTCCAACAATTCCATTTAATCCCTTTATTTGACCGCACTTGAAAAATGTGATGCTCGCACAGCACTATCACAGTGTAATTGATGAAGCGGCGGCTAAAGCGGTGCTTGAACAAGTGAGATTGGGTCATCGTATTGATCATCGTCCAAGCCAACTTTCTGGGGGTGAACAACAACGGGTTTGTATTGCTCGTGCATTGGTTAATCAACCTCCCGTTATTTTTGCCGATGAACCTACAGGTAACCTTGACGAAAAAAATGAAGCGCTTGTACTGGATTTACTACAAGAGCTAAATCGTCAAGGTAGAACCATTGTGATGGTGACACACAATCCTGAATTAGGTGATTTAACCGATCGAGTTATTTATCTCCACCACGGAAAATTTGTAAAAGAGGAAATCCATGAAAAATAAATTCGTAAAACTACTCGCGATAAGTGCGGTCATTTTTGGCAGCGTTTCTTGTAAAGATGAAGTTGCTGCAATTGGTCAAAAAGCACCAGACATCGCTGCCTATGATTTACAAGGTAAAGAAGTGAAACTTGATGATTGGAAAGGCACTCGCTTACTGACATTCTGGTCTGAAACCTGTGGACGATGTGTCGCAGAATTAAAAGAGTTCGAAAAATTGGCCGAAGCTAATCCAAATAAAGTTCAGCTTATCGCCATTAATGTGGATGGGGATAAAGTGGATACCAAAGCCGTAGTCGTCAAACGTCAGCTTACGTTACCTGTTATAAAAGACCAATTAAAAAAATTACAGCGGAACGCTATCAGCTTATCGGCACGCCAACAAGCTTTGTGATCACACCTGAAGGCAATATTCAGGCTAAATATGAAGGTGCAATTCCCGCTGCAGATTTAGATAAATTATTTAAAGGCTAGCTAAAATGCAAAAACGAATTTACTTACTCTCTACTTTTTTAACCGTTTTAAACTTTTTATTTGCAACATCCGCGCTTTCTGCCGAAGCTGATTTAGTCAAAGCAGAAAAGATATATAAACGTTCTTGTGCGACTTGCCATGGAAAACAAGGCGAAAAACCAGCCATGGGTGAATCAAAAATTATTAATCAGCTAAAACCAGAAGAAATTTCAACCGCACTTTCAGAACGAAAAGCAGGAAATATTCCTAGTGCAGGAAGCCCTGCAAAACAACGTTTAAGTGAGCAAGATATTCATAATTTAAGTGAATATATTCAAACACTAAAAATAGTTTTTGATATTTTTCGAAACTAATTTCTAAAATGTGCGGTCTCAGAAAGGGGCTTAGTTTTTTCAAGCTAAGAAATTTTTTTATTATATCAATAAAGGATTGTTTTATGAACAAATTCACTAAAATCAGCGCAACTGCATTATTTGCATTATTCTTAACTGCTTGTGATAAACCAGCAGATAAACCAGCTCCAGCAAAACCTGAAACTACTCAGCCTGCGCCAGAAGCTAAACAAGAAGCAGCAAAACCGGCTGAAGCGGCAAAACCAGCTGAAGCTACACCAGCTGCAAGAACAAGCTGACTACAACAAATTACTTGAATGGAATACGCAAGCAAAGCTCAAGCTCAAATGGCTGCACAACAAAAAAACTTCAATCTGATTTAACTGCTGCAGTTCAAGCAAAAGATGAGAAGAAAGTCGAAGAAGCAATCAAAACCTTCAACAAATCTGTTGAAGATGCAATTGCAAGCTTAGATAAATTAGATGTCACTTCACCTTCAGTGAAAAGCATCAAAGATCAAAATAAAGAAGTACTTGCATTATCAAGCGAATTATTAGTTGAGCAATTAAACTTAGCAACTCAAAAGCGCCAACTGAAGAACAAACTAAAAGCTTCCAAGCTAAAAGTTGAAAAAAACTACAAAGCTGCAGTAGCTAAATTACAAAAAGACAGTGCTGATTTAGCACAAAAATTTGCACCTGCAGCACCAGCTGCTCCAGCTGCAAAATAATTAATCGTTAAGATGAAAAAACCTTACTGTAACAAGTAAGGTTTTTTTATGCGCTTATTTTAGTATTCTGCTTTTTCAACACATCTACAAATCGCTCTGTTGCCCCTTCCCAACGATCTAAATATAACGCAGGGCTCAATCAACTCTAATTCATTCAATAAAAAAATGTACTGTTAATAATCGTTCCATCTACTCGTGCATAGATAGGCATTTCTGGCAATTTATGCAGAACATGACGAGCGGTTTCAATAATATGACTATCAACCTCAACAGGGATAATTTCAACTTTATATTGTGAATTCGCTCGCCATTCATTTTGAGGTGGCTGTCGGCGAATAGCATGACTAAATACACCATTGAAAAAGATCAAACTGGTTTCACCATTTGTCGCCACTTCAGGAATAAAGGGCTGTAATACAACTTGCTCACCATACGCAGAAAGATCGGGTAATGTTTCACCTTGTTTTAGTTTTGTCACCAAATTACCACTCTGCCCTACAGCAGGTTTAATGACAAATTCAGGCCAATCTTGGCGTTCAAGTGCGGTCAAAATTTCAGATGTTTTTGTTGAGCAAATAATAGTTGGAATAACATTGATGCCCCAATTCTGCAAATCACATAGATAGCCTTTATGGCTATTCCATAACATTAATTCCGCAGGATTGATGAATGCACTCTTATGAAGTTTAATCCATTGAGTAAATTCATTGTAGAAATTCGCATAATCCCATGCTGCTAAAGGCAGAATAAAATGACTTTGTAATGTTTCTTGCCAAGGCAAAAATTGAGTCGGAATACCTTGATTAGAAAGTTGTGTTTGTACAGGGATAAGATTTTGAGGGGCTGAAGGATACGTTTTGCAAGTGGTAATCGTAAGCATGGTAAATAATAACAAGTTTGAAGCATAAAGAAGATGCGCCAATCATTAAACTGGCGCATCGATTTCAATGATTATTTTACTTGAGCAAAATATTTTTCAAGACGACCTTTGTTCGTCATGGATTTCTTCTCAAGCTCTTTCACCACTTTCTCTGCTTGTTCTTTGTTTGGTAGATTATCACCCACTTGAATCACACCATTCATATTCATTGAGCGGTGCACTGGGCAAGTATAAACATAAACACCTTCTTTATCTAAAGTGATAGTGAGTTCTTGATCTTCTTCAGATTGGAATTTTTGTGCGCCTTCAGGAATTGCTTTGCTGTGCACAAAGTGACTTTTATTTTCTGCACGGAATGTCACGGTATCACCTGGTTGTACTTTTAAATAACCCGGTTCAAAAACCATTGAGCCTTCACTGTTAGAATTCAGCATTTTGATGTCATGATGAGCGGCTTGAGCAGCAAAACTTAAACCTAATAATACTGCAAGTGCGATTTTCTTCATTTTCATTTCCTTCTTAAGAATGTGCTGATTTACGTTGTGGACGAACCACCGGCAAACCTGCGCTACATTGTAATAATTCAACGTTTACACGATATAAACGATTAATGGTTTCTACTTGTAAAACATGATGAGCATCGCCCACGCCTTGCACTTTACCTTCACCAAGTAAAATCAACTCATCTGAAAATTGAGCGGCAAGACTTAAATCATGTAATACCATTATAGTAATCAGATTTTTCTGTTTCGTATAGGTATAAACTTCTTCTAAGAGATTAAGCTGATGATGCATATCTAACGCACTCACCGGCTCGTCCAACATTAAAATCTGTGGCTCACGTAATAAAACCTGAGCAAACATCACCATTTGGCGTTGTCCACCACTGAGATTCAGAATATCACGATGCGCTAAATGACCAATGCCTAATTGTGCCATAATACTTGCCGCTTCAGTGAGAAGCTCATCGCTTACTCGCATCGTTAGACTATCCATTCGTCCCAAAAGGACCACTTCAAGTGCGGTCAAGCTTGCATCTACTCGGCTATCTTGAGGCATATAGCCAATTGGTTTACGCCAATCTGCTAACTTCGTCCGTTCTAGCTGTTTGCCTTGATAGGTAATCATTCCTTCATGTGGTAATTCACCAAAAATGGTTTTCAGCATGGAGGATTTTCCCGTGCCGTTTGGCCCAAGCACCGTGTAAACTTTACCTTCTTCAAAACGGACATTAATGTGATCAGCAACGGTGAGATCACCTCGTTTTACCGTAAGATTCTTTAATTCTAACATTATTGTCCCCTCTTGTTATTTAAAATAATCCAAAAGAAGAAAGGCACCCCAATAAACGAGGTAACAATCCCCACTGGGAACAATGCTCCAGGGATAATAACTTTGGACAATACCGAAGAAAGGGATAAGAATGCTGCACCAACTAACATTGCGCCCGGTAAGAAGAAACGTTGATCTTCACCAAGTAACATTCGAGCAACATGTGGAGCAACTAAGCCGATAAAGCCAATCACGCCCACGAAACTGATTGCTGTCGCCGTCATCATGGCGACAAGAACTAAAACCTTAATGCGTAATACTTGCAAATTGATGCCAAGACTCGCCGCACGATCTTCGCCTAAACGAAGTGCGGTCAATTTCCAAAGCTCTTTTGAAAGTAATGCGACACAAATTGTGGTTACGACAATAATGATGATTAAACTTTGCCATGTCGCTTTATTTAAGCTACCAAATAGCCAAAACAGAATTTGTTGCGAGACTTCAGGAGCCGAAATAAATTGCACCAATGAAAGTAAGGATTGGAAAATAAAGAGTAATGCAATCCCTACCAACACGAGCATTTCAGAATTAAAACGACGTTTAGACGCGAACAAGAAAAGAATTCCAGAGGCGAGCATAGTCATGACAAACGCACCAATGGGTACTGCAACTTGTACCGGTAAACCAAAACTTCCGAAAGCAATCACAACAGAAGCACCAAAACCTGCTGCGGCAGCGAGACCTAATGTATAAGGACTTGCCATAGGGGTTATTTAATAAGGTTTGGATCTCTGCCCCACCTACAGCCAATGTTGCCCCGACTACAAGCGCCATCAATGCCATAGGTAAACGTAAATTATGCACAATATTGTCTGTCATTTTATCGACTTCACCGATACCGAATAACGCATTCACGACTTCCGACACCGATAGCATCGCAGGGCCAGTCATCACATCGAGAATAAGACTGACCACGCCAATCACTAGAAAAGATAAAATAACAAACCAGCGTTTGCGTTCAAGCTTACGCTGGTTAGCCACAATATCTGCTACAACAGAATTGTTTTTCATTGATTAATGTTTCCCTTATTTGGTTTCAGGGAAAAGATAAATCGTACCTTCCGGTGTAACCGGTAAGTAGTTTTTATAGAAGTTTAAGTAAGTTTGTTGCGGATCTAAATCTTTAAACAGATCAGGATACGCCGCTTTAGCTACAAACTGAACAGACGCACTGTCTGATAAAGTACGAGAGTTCGCATGATATGCTGCATAAACACGGTTATTTTTCACTGCCGGTAATTCAGCCCAACCCGCACGATGTTTGAATGCGTTTAAACGACGTTCTGCTTCTGCTTTTTCAATACCAAAGCCCATTACCATACCGTCTTGATTTTTCTTCAATTCAGTTTCACGGCCGGTAATAATAATCGCATCCGGTTTCGCGGCTAATACTTTTTCAGCAGCTAATGTACCCCATTTACCGATTTCTGCAGGTGCAACATTTTCTGCGCCTACAAGGCTAATCATAGAGCCCCACATGCTTGAGAAGAATGTCATCCCTTGTTCAGCTGGGCCACCACGACCAAACTCGACATACACTTTTGGTTGTTTTGCTAATTTCGCATTTTTTTAACCGTCGTTTGAATATGTTCTACAATATCTTTGTATTCTTTAGCCATTTTTCGCGGCACGATCTTTCTGCCCCGTCAATTGACCAATAATTTCCGTTGATTTGATGTGTTTATCTAAGGTTTGAGCATTGTAATCTAATACAACAATTGGAATACCCGCTTCATTGATAGCATCTAAATCAGATCCTAGCATTTCGTACTGCCAATCAGCTAAGACTAAAAGATCAGGTTTTAATGAAAGCACTTTTTCTACAGAGAACGTGCCTTCCTCTACTTCACCCACATCATCTAATTGATTCAATTTTGGCACCGCTTTGCTGAATAACTCCCAGCTTGCAGGTGCCCAAGAAGACCATACTTTCTTAGAAAAACCGACAACGTTATCTAACGCTTTGTCACCACCGACTGCCATATAATCTTGATAGTAGAAACCAAGCACCACACGTTTTGCCGGTAAATCAACAGTGACTTCACGATCAAGTATATCTTTTACTTTCACGGGATCAGCATTGGCAAAACCTGCACTTAAACCAAGAATAGTGGCAATCGCTAAAGTTGAAAAAAACGTCTTTTTCATAAGAAAAAAATCTCCTGAGTAAAAATTAAACAATTTAAAATGATAATAATTATCGCCACGTATAGTAGCGAAAACGATTGCTAAATTCAACTCAGACGTTTAATTATTCTTCGTAAGCTTCGTCAGTTAATGTTTTTAAGAATGCCTCTAACGCATTAATCTCTTCATCTGTTAGCGGTTTTGGCTTTTTAAAAACATCAGGATTAATGGTTTGAGCATATTCGGCTTTATCCCACGCTTTTTCCTGTTTCAGGATTAATTTTACGATTAGGATTATTGAAAACTGTCTTTTAAATAGCAAAACGGTTTTTTTAAATCACGGAAAAACACCGTTATGCATATAAGGTGCAGTAACACCAATGTTACGCAATGTTGGCACTTTAAATTTACCTTTTTGTTTTTCATCGCCTTTCACCATCGGATTATCCAATAGTCCATTATCCACATAATCAGCCGCAAGTTTATTCAACTTAATTAACGCTTGGTTACTTGGCACGCCGATATTGTAATAGCGATAATTCGTAAAGGTTTCTTTTGCTGAATTCGCTTCACTTGATTGGTGGCAGTTACTGCAGTTTGTTCGTGTTTTATCGAAAAATAATGCCTTACCTTCAGCTTCAAGTGCGGTCAATTCTGCTTCACCTTTTAGAGTGCGATCATATTTTGAAGAGAATTGCGCAAATAATTCATGCTTTTCGAACTCCGCAATGGCTTTTTCCATAATGGCATAGATTTTGTCGGTATCTGCCCAAATACTTTCACCATAAATATCCGTAATTGCCTTGTAATAAATTGAATTCGCTTTTAGACGTTCGACAATCGATTTTTTATCTGGCATGCCCATTTCTACAGGATTAACTGGTGGACCACCTGCTTGCTCGGCTAAATCTTTTGCACGACCATCCCAGAATTGTCCACCCACATAATCTTGAATTTTTTCATCAAAATGAAAATCTGGTGAAAACATCGCATAAAGTGCCGTGTTGGCATTTCGATTGCCATGAAGATGCGGATTATCCCCCTCAGAGACCATTTGATTTGCCGAATTTTTACGTTGATCCACAAAGGCGGTACCCGGGTTGTGACAAGTTGAACAGCTTTGTGTTTTATTAAAAGAAAGCGATTTATCAAAAAACAGAACTTCGCCCAATCCTTGATAATTCAATTCTTTTTCCTTAGCTTGATCAGCTAAGGCATAATTGCTCTGCATCAAAGGTGCAAACAATAAAATAGAAAGCCATTTTTTTTGCATCGTGTTCTCCAAATATTCAAATTACAGATAAAAAATAATCCAACAAAGCTTTGTTGGATTATAAAAGGAAAATAATTTTCTACAAGCCGGTTGCCATCTTAATGCGATCAGCAAACATACCAATACTCACGCCAAAATAGTTCGATTTGTTCCAATCTAAAATTGTGCGGTAGTTATTGGAGACCAAGAATGCACGCCCAACTTCTTTATCAGGACGAACTAACCAAAGATCGGCTTGCGAAAGTGCGGTCAATTTATCTTGTTCTTGTTGGCTGAAGCTTGCTAGGGTAACACCTTTAGATTGCCAATCACTTAATGAACGTGCTTTGTTTTTCTCAATGCCTGAAAGTGATAAATCTAATGGTTGATTTAATGTGACTTCAACGCCCCAAGGCAATTTGTTATCCCAACCTACAGTATGAAGATAATTTGCAATTGAAGCAAACGCATCAAATTGGTTATTCCAGATATCCTTCACGCCATCATTATTACCATCTGCCGCATAATTTAAGAATGCGCTTGGCATAAATTGGGTTTGCCCCATTGCGCCCGCCCAAGAGCCTAACATTCTGTGGCGTTGAATATGATCACGTTCTAACATTTTCATCGCATTCACAAATTCTTTACTGAATAAGGCTTCACGTCTGCCATCAAAGGCTAATGTGGCTAAAGCTGAAAGTACATCATAGCTACCTTGGTAGTGACCAAAGCTACTTTCCATACCCCATAAGGCAAGGATATATTCCTGTTGAACACCATAACGTTGGCTTGCTTGTTGTAATGGCGCTTGTACTTCCCAATAACGCTCTTCGGCAATATCCACTTTATTTTGAGTCAGTACTTTATTCAGATAATTGGTTGTGCCGTTTGGATTGGGTAACTGTGGTTGATCTGAATTACGCTTGCTTCTACCCGCTTGGGCACGGTCCAAATCCACAGCCTTTTGCATATATTGAATATTATTTTGTGCATTCAATACAGAAGCAGAGACGCCTTCAGCTGCAGCTTTACCTTTTAAGAACTGCACATAATCATTAAAGTTATCTAAGGTTCTTGGCTTGCTGTACACAGCGTTGCTACTTACCGATGGAATACTTTTTGTTGATGATGTTGTACTGCTTGAACAACCCACTAATAAAAGTGCGGTTGATAATGCAGTCATTTTTAACGTTGAGATTAAATTCATTTCTTTTCCTTTTTTAATTATCAAAATATCGCATTATTTGCGTAAAAATTGGTTATAAACAGCTTTCAATAATGAGGTTGGTAATAAGCGAGAACCTGAACGCAAGGCAAAGGTGAATAGGCCAGAAAATAAGCCTTGAATACCTAAGAGGTGCTTCAATTTAAATAAACGCCATTCTGCCTTGGCTTGGTTTAAACCACGACGACGCCCTACCATACCATTGCCTACGCGGGCATAAACTAAAATATCCGGCAAGTTTGCCACTTTTTGACCTTGTGCCACAAGCTTAATCCACAGGTAATAATCTTCCTGTAAATCTTCATATCCACCACAATTAATGACCGCACTTTTTTGATATGCCACCGTCATGTGATTGAAAGGACAACGTTTTTGCGTAAATTTAACGATATCTTGTGCATCAGTCGGTACATTACGATATGCCACGATGTCTTGAATATTTTCGCCAAACTCAGCAATCTGCCCACCGAAAATAATCGTATCCGGATGTTGCTCAATAAACGCCACTTGTTTCGCAAAACGCTCAGGCACACAAATATCATCGGTATCCATACGGAAGACCCAATCGTGTGAACAATGTTTTAATCCTTCATTGAGCGCTTTGCCTAAGCCTAAGTTCTTTGGCAACTTCACTAAGTTTAAGGGTAATTTTGTTTCGAATTCAGAAACCACGGCTTCCAATTCTGGCGTTACCGCACCATCAAACACCAACACGATCTCATCTGCAGGATGGGTTTGAGCCACTAAACTTTCAAAACATTCTCTTAAATATTGTGGATTTTCCTTAATGTATAAGGACATTAAAACTGAAAATTTCATACTTCTCTATCTAATAAGTTATCTACATAAACCGTTTCAAATTAATTGCCAATTTAGGTGAAATTAAAACCACAAAGGCAATGACTAGCTGCTTAATACTTTTCGTTAATTTAAAAATCTCAAAATAGTAAAAAGCCGCTTTACGGGATAAATTCATTATATGTGGGTAAGCCAACATATATTGTGCGTTGATGGCAAAATTCTTTTCTTGCTCTGCCGTTTTCACATAATTTTCACGGATATAATCAATCGCTTTTTGCGTATTAGTCGTATCCGTTGATACGCTAGAACGCTTAGTATGGAACGTACAATAAGTTAATGGTTCTGCTACTTTGCACGCTTTAAACGTTGGATCTTGCACAAGTTTCAGCAAGAAATCATAGTCTTCCAATGAACGAAGTGCGGTCGATAATCCACCGATTTTTAAAAACAGATCTTTTTTCACCCCAATCATCGGCATACCACCGAATTTTATTCGCCAGTAAAATTCGCTCTACGCTAATCTCTTGCGGCTCAATTGGGTTGGTCACATAGCTAAAACCTTCATTCACCATTTCACATTTAGCTGGATGGTAAACAAAGTTAACATCAGCATGCTCAGCAATCACATCGGCTAATTTCTGACATTTATCATTTGCAAAACGATCATCGTCATCAAGGAATAACAACCATTCATTATCCGCATTTCTTGCCCCGATATTACGGCTTTCTGCCGCGCCTTGATTGGTTTCGTTACGAATCACTTTAACTGCAAATGGATACGATTGTGTCACTTCAACAGGTTCTTTCGAGCAATCATCCACAATCACCACATCAAAATTATAGGTGGTTTGCTTGGTTAAACTTTCCAATAACGCAGGAATTTCTTCTTTCCGATTATAAGAAGGCACGATGATACTAAACATCTTTCGGCTCCTTTTGTTTAAATAAAATAAGTTGTTTACCGTGAGTGCCAAAAAGCGATAAGAACATCAGCATGACAAACATAATGCCAGGGAAAGCAAAGGTGTCTGCTTTGATGTTACAGAACGCTAAAATCACAAAGGCAGAAAGGATAAATTTCCAGCTGCCATCAAACCAGTTTAAGGCAACTTTGCGTACAAAATAGAATGTCACGGCAAAACACACTAAAGCATAAGACACGCCACCATAAAGAATTTGGCGTAAGAAACCAGAGTCCGTATGCCCATAATAACGGCCAACTTCTAACTCACCTGTCATATACATACCATCGCCATAAATGAACTGCTTGAGCGTTGGCATAAAGAGGTGGTTTTTCATCAAGGTATCGGTTGACGAACTGACAAATCCGGCGCCGTGTAATAAATTAATTACAGGCTCTAAAGCATGTGCCACATAAGGGTTTTCTGGTAAGAAATAGGCCAGTAATCATACCAAAACAGCAAATGCAATGAGTGATGGAACATAACGCCATTTGAAATACACTAAAATGCTCACAACCGATAACAGAAGGAATGTACGTCCTGAAATTAATCCGATACATAGCATAAAAAACACTAAAATACTTGGAAGCGTATTATGTTTAGCGTTGTAAGCCAGTAAGAAATGCAACAGCATTAAATAGAATAAACTCAATTGAAAAAAGGCAGTTGCAGTGATGTTATATAAGCGATATTCCTGCTCTGAACCATAAAAACGTGCGGGCAACACCGCATTGGTCGAAAGCAAGAAATCAATCATAAATGATGCACCGAGTAAGCCAATCACGCCCACGATAAACTGCACCACCACACCAAGTTGTAAATCACGAACGACTTTCTGTTGACCATTTACATTGGCATAGAAGGCATTATAAAGTCCCACGCCGAAGATAAATAAAATCAGCTCTTTCACATACATGGTGATGACAGAAAAATCTAGCGTACCATTGACTAAAAGTGGAATCACGCTAAATGCAATCAGCCCAATGATAACGACTAAACTATCTACTGGCACAGTGATACCTTGTGGCTTTCTGCTTTTTAAAATACTGATAAGCCAATACAACCAATGCCGCTAAACCTGCGACGAATGACATGCGTACAACATGAAACAGCCAAGGATCGTAAAGATAAAAAAGGTTAAAAAGTGCGGTCATTTTTACGTTATTTTCCTAAATTCTTTTTCACAGCTAAGATTTTTTTGAGTGGATATTTAATTAATTTCTTCACTAAATTATTAGATTTTGAACCACGAATCGCTTCCAAATTACTCACTAATTGTGGATTTTCAATGGCTACAAGCGGACGAACCACATTGTTATTAATCTGGAATTGGGTTTCAAATAATAAGAAATCATCAGCAAGCCAAAACGGTTTTTCTTGTTCGAGTTGCTTTAAAAATGCACGTGCCGCTGATTTTTTAATTAAAGTATGCCACCGTGCCGGCAAAATAACTTTTATACGGGATAAGCCACGGTAACATCACCAATCGTTTGACGTAAAAATGAAAAGGTGGTTGGATAATTAATTTCTAATTCCACATCATCAAATTCCGCAATTTTTGATTGCCCGATTAATACAATATCCGCATCACATTTTTCGGTTAAAAGTGCGATCGTTTTTGGCGATAAATTTGAATTAAATAACGCATCATCTTCACAGACTAACGCATAATCATTTTCCGTCACATTTTGATCTTCTACGATCTGACGATAAACCGCTAAATGACTTAATGTACAACCAATTTCGCCTTTTGTGACGTTGCGTCCCATAATGCTGTTCAAACTTCGTTGGATTGAATACTTCTGCCAATTCATCCCACTCTTTTTGCATGGTATTAATCGCTGAAAATACAACGAAATCTGCTGTATCCGGTTGAGCAAAAAACAGCTCACGACGCTGAACATCTTTATCTAGTGAAATCAAATATTTATTCATAATTATCTCAAATTTGGTTTTTGCAGTATTTTTGATTACAACAAACGGAAATAGTTGCAAATTATACTAAAGAAATAGTCCTATGGCATGGCTTTTTAGTCACAACTTTAAAAGACCTAAAAAATAACCGCACTTTAAATGCTTAAAGCGCGGTCTATTTTAAATGGATTAATATGTTATTTCTTTCAATTAGAAAATTGCAGCTGCTAAACCAACTACAACACTTAAAGAAAGCACTACAGCTAACATTGCGTAACCAAAATCACTCATTTTAATTTCCCACTTGTTTAGTTAAAGATAACCCATTCTAACAATAAAGCACGTTTTTTTCAAAAAATTTTTTTATAATTTACTTAACCTATTTGGTGACAGTCTTTATAATAGGAAAAATTCTCTAGAGGCAAAATTATGGCAACAATTAAAGATGTCGCAAAAATGGCTGGTGTTTCCACCACCACTGTTTCACACGTAATTAATAAAACCCGTTTTGTAGCAAAAGAAACCGAAGAGGCGGTGATGCAAGCCATTAAAAGCTTGAAATACTCACCAAGTGCTGTTGCTCGGAGTTTGAAAGTCAACACGACAAAATCCATAGGGATGATTGTTACCACCAGTGAATCCCCTTATTTTGCTGAAATCATTCATGCCGTTGAAGATCATTGTTATCGTCAAGGCTATTCACTTTTTTTGTGTAATACACAAAATGATCCTGAAAAAATTAAAAACCACGTCGAAATGCTTGCCAAAAAACGCGTAGATGGTTTATTGGTCATGTGTTCTGAATACACACAACATTCACTTGATGTGCTTTCTAGTTTCTCGTCTGTGCCGATGGTGGTAATGGATTGGGGTCCAAATACAGATACCGATATCATTGAAGATAACAGCTTTACGGGCGGTTACCTTGCTACTAAGCATTTAATTGATTGTGGTCATAAAGCGATCGGTCTTATTGCGGGTGAATTAGATAAAACGACGGCAAGAACCCGTTACGAAGGCTTTGTAAAAGCCATGAATGAAGCCAATCTACCAATCCATGAAAATTGGATTATGGAAGGTTTCTTCGAGCCAGAAGACGGTTACGAGTGTATGAATAAAATTCTTGCACAAGACAGCCTACCTACTGCCGTATTCTGTTGTAATGATGTGATGGCATTAGGGTGCAATTTCTGCAATTACGGAAAAAGGTTTACGTGTACCTGATGATATCTCGATTATCGGCTATGATAATATTCACTCATCACGTTTCTATGCACCGCCACTCACCACGATTCACCAATCGAAGTCTCGTTTAGGTGCACAAGCGGTTAATCTTTTATTTGAGCGTATTGCCAATAAAGATAACGATAATCACGAAAAACACCGCATTGCGATCCATCCTGAACTTTCGTCATTCGAAAATCAGTTCGCAATCTTAAATAAACATTAAACTTTTTGACCGCACTTTGAATTTTATCTAAAAAAGTGCGGTCATTTTTTTACTTATTTTTAGCCTTTTTTGATTTAATGCAAGTTTTTTACGTATAGCATTTGATCCCGATACATATTTTTGGTTATATCTCTCCTAGTTTTATTTTTTTCTTTATCGGAGTTCATATGACTGATGAGTATCGCACTCTCCGCCATAACATTAATATGTTAGGGCGTTTTCTTGGAGAAACCATTAATGATGCACAAGGCGAAGACATTCTCACCTTAATTGAAAATGTTCGCCAATTGTCCAAACAATCTCGAGCGGGCGATAGCCTAGCACGTAAAACATTGTTGGATACCCTTTCCACCATTTCAAATGAAAATATTATTCCTGTTGCGCGTGCATTCAGCCATTTTCTTAACTCTAACGAATATCGCTGAACAATACCAAACGGTCTCTCGCCAACATAAAGATTTACAATCCTCTAATCGTTCATTAAGTGCGTTATTTCAACGTTTAAAAGCACAAAATACCTCAAAAGAAGAGGTTTACAAAACCGTTGAAAACTTGCTCATTGAGCTTGTATTAACGGCACACCCAACCGAAACTACACGTCGTTCTTTAGTCCATAAACACGTTGAGATCAATAAATGCTTAAGCAAATTAGAGCACGATGATTTAACACCTAAAGAACGCGGCATTATTGAACGCTTGTTGCTTCGTTTAATTGCTGAAGCATGGCATACCAATGAAATCCGTACTGTTCGCCCTACCCCATTCGATGAAGCAAAATGGGGCTACGCCATGATTGAAAACAGCCTATGGCAAGGCGTGCCGGAATTCTTACGTCAATTAAATGAACATGCTCGTGAATTTCTTAGGCTACGATTTACCAGTGGGCTTACGTCCTGTCAGAATTTCTTCTTGGATGGGTGGTGACCGTGATGGCAACCCATTTGTTACTTCAAAAATTACTCAACAAGTCCTCTATCTTGCTCGTTGGAAAGCAGCAGATTTATTCTTAAATGACATTAAATCTCTTGCTGATGAATTATCTATGGTGAAATGCACACCAGAATTTACCGCAAAATATGGTGAGCATTTAGAGCCTTATCGTTTTGTAGTCAAAGAACTTCGTGCAAAACTTATCGCCACCCTAGATTACTTTGATGATTGCCTAGCAAATCGTCCGCCACGCGTAAGCCAAGCGGATATCATCATGGAAGATAATCAACTTTGGGAACCACTCTATGACTGCTATCAATCATTGATGGCATGTGGCATGCGGATTATCGCCAATGGTTCCTTATTGGATATTTTGCATCGCATTCGCTGTTTTGGGTGTCACTCTTTCACAAATGGATATCCGTCAAGAAAGTACTCGCCATACAGATGCTATTGCAGAAATTACCCGTTATCTTGGCATTGGCGATTATGCACAATGGAGCGAAGCAGAGAAACAATCTTTCTTGGTGCGTGAATTGAAATTCTCGTCGCCCATTAATTCCAACCCATTGGGAGCCGTCTGCAGAAACCCAAGAAATTTTAGAGACTTGCAAAGTCATTGCTCAACAAAAACAAGGCGTAATTGCTTGCTATATTATTTCAATGGCAAGAAGTGCCTCTGATGTACTTGCCGTGCATTTATTATTAAAAGAAGCGGGCGTGCCTTATCACATTCCTGTCGTGCCACTCTTTGAAACCTTAGATGACTTAGATGCTTCTGAAGGGGTCATGCGTCAATTGTTTAATATTGGTTGGTATCGTGGCGTGATTAACAATCATCAAATGGTGATGATTGGTTATTCTGACTCTGCTAAAGATGCAGGTATGATGGCAGCTTCATGGGCACAATATCGTGCACAAGAAGCATTAGTCAATTTAACCGAAGAACTGGGTATTGAACTCACTTTATTCCATGGTCGTGGTGGTACAATCGGTCGTGGTGGTGCACCTGCACATGCGGCATTACTTTCTCAACCTCCGCGCTCACTCAAAAATGGTTTACGTGTGACTGAACAAGGGGAAATGATCCGCTTTAAACTTGGTTTACCGGAAGTTGCGGTTGAAACCTTTGATCTTTACGCGAGCGCGATTTTAGAAGCAAACTTACTTCCACCGCCAGAACCCAAAGCAGAATGGCGTACTGTGATGGATGAGCTTTCCGATACTTCATGCGACATTTACCGTAGTGTTGTTCGTGGTGATAAAGACTTCGTGCCTTATTTCCGCAGTGCTACACCGGAACAAGAACTGTCTAAACTGCCACTTGGCTCTCGTCCTGCAAAACGTAATCCCAAATGGTGGCGTAGAAAGCTTACGTGCCATTCCATGGATTTTTGCTTGGATGCAAAACCGCTTAATGCTACCAGCATGGCTTGGTGCGGGTGCGGCTATTCAAAAAATTATGGATGAAGGCAAAGGTCATATTATTGAAGAAATGTGTAAAGCTTGGCCATTCTTCTCTACTCGTGTGGGGATGTTAGAAATGGTGTTCAGTAAAACCGATACTTGGCTTTCTGAGCAATATGATCATAACTTAGTGAAAAAAGAGCTTTGGTACTTAGGTGAAAATCTGCGTAATCAACTCAATGCGGATATTAAAACCGTGCTTTCGCTTTCTCACAAAGATGAATTAATGGCGGACTTGCCGTGGATCGCCGATTCTATTGCATTACGTAATGTTTATACGGATCCGCTCAATCTCCTTCAAGTGGAATTGCTCCGTCGTTTCCGTGAATCGCCTGAAAACCCAAGCCCTGATGTCGAACAAGCCTTGATGATTACCATCACAGGTATTGCAGCAGGTATGCGAAATACGGGCTAGTTACAGCAACTAAAAATAAGTGCGGTCAAAAACAACGATGAATTTGACCGCACTTTTTGTTTTGTGTTTCTTGCGGTATCATACGCGCAATTGACTTAATGAAGGAAAACCCAATGACAACTGATATTCAAAAACTTGATCCCGATGCAGCGATTGATCTTGCTTATGATATTTTCTTAGAGATGGCGGGCGAAAATCTCGATCCGGCTGATATTATGCTATTCAATCTACAATTTGAAGATCGTGGTGCGGTCGAGTTTGTCGAAACTGCCGATGATTGGGAACAAGAAATTGGGGTATTAATCGATCCTGAGGCTTTTGCTGAAGTTTGGGTGGGATTAGTGAATGAGAAAGATGAAATGGATGATGTGTTTGCAAATTCTTAATTTCACACCGAGAAGAAGATCGTGAATTTCCACGTTATTTGGAAAAAATAGCGACTCTTCTCCACTATATCAATTTACAAACTAAAACCGGTTTAATTTAACATTAAACCGGTTTTTGCTTAACAGATTCGTGGTAAAGGTTCGTTGCGTGGTAAGTCTAATAAACGACTTTGACCGAAAAGCCCAACTGCTCGAACTTTGCCATTAGTGGTCACTTCACCAATTACGGCTGCGTTTTCACCTAATGGATGGCTACGAAGTGCGGTTAGAATTTCAGCTGTTTTTTCTTTGTCCGCCACAATCACCAATTTGCCTTCATTAGCAAAATTTAACGCATCCAAACCGAGTAATTCGCAAATACCACGTACTTCCTGACGAATTGGTAATACCGTTTCATCAATTTGAATCCCCTACTTTCTGTGCCTGTGCAAATTCGTGAAGTACTGCATTCACACCACCACGGGTCGCATCGCGTACAGCTTTCACCCCTTCAATCGGACGAATACAATCAATGAGCGGTGCAAGCACAGCACAATCACTGCGTAAATCCGTTTGAATACCGAGGTTTTCGCGTAAATTCAAAATGGTTGCTCCATGATCACCCAAAGTACCACTCACGATAATCTGATCACCTAGGCTGAATGCGATGCACGCCCCAGTCGAGTCCGTTTGGAATCACACCAATACCTGCTGTATTGATAAACACTTTATCTATCGCGCCTTTTTGTACCACTTTGGTATCACCTGTTACCACTTGAATACCGGCTGACTGGCAGGCTTTTGCCATCGATTGAATCAATTTTTTTAAAGTTTCTAGTGGTAAGCCTTCTTCCAAAATAAACCCACAAGATAAATATTTTGGTACGGCACCGCATACCGCGACATCGTTAGCGGTACCACATACAGCGAGTTTACCAATGTCGCCACCAGGGAAAAAAATCGGATCAATCACAAAAGCTATCGGTAGAAAATGACAATGTTCCACCTAAAGCATTTAACTCTTGTAAAGCAATACGAGCCTGATCTTCGCCTTGTGAAAGTATCGGGTTATCAAATGCCTCGACTAAAATAATCGCGGATCAACTCTTGCATTGTGGCACCACCATTTCCGTGTGCCATTGTAATAAAATCAGTCATTGTTTTATTCCCGTCTATATTGATAATAGGCCGCACATGCCCCTTCGGAAGATACCATCAATGCGCCATAGGCATTGTCAGGATTACATTTTTTAGCAAATAATGGGCAATCAGCCGGCTTACATTTTACCGATTAATACATCACCGCAGCGAGAATCAGGATCATCAGCAACTTGATGTGGCTGACAAGCAAAATGCGCTTCTGCATCAAAGCATTGATAATCATCTGTCAGTTCTACGCCCTGATTCTGCAATTTCGCCCAATCCACGCCATTCGCTGCTGGCTTTCAAGCGGAATACTTCACTGATTGCCTGTTGTGCTAACTCATTGCCATGTTGGTGTACGATACGTTTATACTGATTTTCCACTTCACAACGTTTTTCAACAATCTGTGTCACCAACATTAAAATTGCTTGTAGGATATCTAAAGGCTCAAAACCAGTGATTACAAAAGGCTTATGGTAGGTATCACACAATTCCTGATAAGGTTCAGAACCAATCACCATGCTTACATGACCTGGTGCAAGAAAGCCGTCAATTTTGACTTGTCCTTGTGACAATAAGCTGTGTAATGTTGGGATGATAGTGATATTTTGACATACCACAAAAAAGTTTTTTACCTGCTGTTTTTTCGCTTGTTGCAAGGTAATTGCAGCACTCGGCATCGTCGTTTCAAAACCGAGTGAAAAGAATACCACTTTTTTATCTGGATTATTTGATGCGATATTCAATGCATCAAGCGGTGAATAAACAATACGAACATCCGCGCCCTGTGCTTTGGCTTCTAATAATGAACCTAAACGTCCGCGTACTCGCATGGCATCACCGAAAGTACAGAAAATCACTTCTGGACGACGAGCAATCTCAATACATACATCAATTCGCCCCATCGGTAATACACACACCGGGCAGCCTGGACCGTGAATAAATTCAATACTTTTGGGTAATAAACGATCCAGCCCAAATTTAAAAATGGTATGAGTATGTCCGCCGCAGACCTCCATCAGATATAACGGATTTTCTGGCGTAAAGTGCGGTTGGTTTTCCATTATTTTTTGTAGTCGCTGCAACAGACTTTTAGCCAGTTCAGGATCACGAAATTCATCAACAAACTGCATTTGATGCTCCTATCGTTCTTGCGCTTTTAACCAGTCTAGCCATTGCTGTAACCCTTCTCCACTTTGAGAAGACAACTGGATAACCTCAATTGTTGGATTCACTTGTTTCGCATAAGCAATACATTTTTCCACATCAAAATTTAAGTACGGCAGTAAATCTACTTTGTTTAAAATCATTAACTTCGAAGCCGCAAACATATGTGGATATTTGAGTGGTTTATCTTCACCTTCTGTCACAGATAAGATCACCACTTTGGCATGCTCACCCTAAATCAAATTCTGACGGACAAACTAGGTTTCCGACATTTTCAATAAACATCAGACTATTTTCCTGTGGCTGCAATTTCACCAATGCATTACCAATCATTTGTGCATCTAAGTGACAACCTTTGCCTGTATTAACTTGAATCGCCGGCACACCGGTTTGACGAATACGATCCGCATCGTTTTCTGTTTGTTGATCCCCTCGATCACATAACAAGGATAGTCATTTTTTAATGCATTTAATGTGGTCGTCAACAAGGTTGTTTTGCCTGAACCTGGACTTGAAACAAGATTAAGTGCCAAAATATGTTGATTCGCGAAAAAGCGACGATTCATATCGGCTAATTGATTGTTGGCGCCAAGAATATCTTGTTCTACTTTCAGTAATCGTTGCTGGGTTTCTTCTTGTTGTGGAGAGTCTGGCATGCGGAAGGAGGAGTGAGAAAAATTAGGTAGTTTTGTTGCATGTTGCGCATTGGAATCATTATGAACATGCGGTAATTCTCCGATTCTGACTTGGTCTGGATGGCCACAGCCACAGGTTGTACACATAAGTCACCTCAATAATGTTTTCGTTTATTCTGTAAATACTTAGAATCTATGGTAATTCACATGCGTTAGAATACCATATTCTCTATCTTAAATATATTCTTTGAAGAGAGATAAATACATACTATCAAGTAGTTAGCGTATTTTATATTCAAAAGATCAGGTTAAATTTGCCAATTTAGACGTCTTGCTATTTTACGGCAATTTCTTTCACTCTAAATTCGGTGCCACTTCGACGTTGTAAACATGCACTGTGACAATGTGGACAGCAATCTTGATAGGCTTCAATCTCAACTTCCTTTTGACATTGCCAGCACCATGCAATCGCAGGTAAATGAATAAAATGTAACTGACAGTTTTCAGCAACGGTATCTTTTGCGCATAATTTCAAAGCAAAATTCTACCGCACTTTGCTCGACACAAGACAGCGCCCCAATTTCTAGCCAAATATCTGTCACTTCATGGATTTCATGCTTTTTTTCTTTTGTTGATCAATAATTTCCATAATATTCTGACAGAGGGACATCTCATGCATGATTTTTCTCCTTAAAGATAAAAAAAGCAGTATGTTTCTAATTCTACTCTTTTTTTGATATTTCATTTTCAGTTTTCTGTATCGTTGTTCAATATTTCAAACGTTGTTTGAAAGAAATTTTTACGGGTACTTACGAAATCATTTTCAACGGCACAAAATTAATGCCACTATGTTGCAACAAGGTATTCATTAAATCATTGTTTTGTTCAAATTGGCTACATTTGCCTTTGAGCTGAATTAAGCGAATTCTCAAGTGAGCCAATTCATGGATCCGTTTTGATACTTCTCGAATATGTCGATCTAGCAGCTCATTAATTTCTCTTTCTTGCTCTTGAGTAGCACATTGAGGATTGAGCAACATTTTGATTTCTTTTAGTGAAATATCCAAACTGCGGCAATAGCAAATAAAAGAAAGTTGTTTCAAATGCTCTTCCGTATAAACGCGAAAATTACCACTTGTTCGCTTGGCGGGTTCGATCAATCCTTGCTTTTTTTCATAGAAACGTACAGCTTCCACCGTACAGCCAACAATGTTGGCTAGCTGACCAATTTTCATTTTTTTAAAATTACACTTGACTCTGAAGTTACTTCATATTTTATACTTTATCACAGTATTCACATGTTAGAAAAGGAGAACTTCCATGAAAAAAACAGCATTATTTATCACTGCACTATTCGGTGCTTCACTCGCTAATGCACATAATGTTTGGTTGGAGCCCGTTAAGGATGTAAAAGGGCAATATGTGGTTAAATTTGGTCATGAGGAAACCGAAACCTATCCTCAAAGCAAATTAAAAGCGGTACGCCTACTTGATGCTAAAGGCCAATTGCAAAATGCCACAGTAAACTTTAAAGAAGGCGAAGCACACTTTGCTGCACCTGATACTGCCATCGCATTTATTCGCTTTGATAATGGCGTTTGGTCAAAATTGCCAAGCGGTAAATATGTCGAAAAAACCAAACAGCAAGCACCTGAAGCTGTACTCAGTGTTAATCCAGTCAAATTCGGCAAAGCGATTTTACACTGGGATGCGCAAGCAAATAAATCACACAACATGGATTATGAATTGATCCCACAAAGTGAACCGAAAGCGGGACAACCACTCGATATTCTCGTGTTAGTAAAAGGTAAACCTGTGCAAGGCATCAAAGTGGGTTTAGGCGAAGATCACCCATTCAACTTAACCAATGAAAAAGGTATTGCACAATTCACCCCTAAAGCGGGCTATAACAAAGTCTGGGCTGAATTTGACGAACCGGTTAAAGACAATCCTGACTATAACAAACGTAGTGTTGAATATATGCTAACTTTTGACGCGAAATAATGAAAAGAGTTGTATTTTTAACCGCACTTTTCACCTGGCTGTGTGCACCATCAGCATTTGCTCATAGTTTGCATGTTTTTGCACAATATGATGGACGCACAGTTTCTGGCAAAGCCTATTATTCCGACATGACCCCAGCGGCAGAAACCTATATGGAGATTTTGCAAGCTGGCCAGGACTCCCCTCTATTGGAAGGTAAAACGGATCGCGATGGGCAATTTGCCTATCCGATCAATACCACTACCGAAGGTGCCATTAAAGTAGTGATAGAAGGTGAAGAAGGACATCGAGCCTCAATTGTTGCCAACAGAGTATCTGCACAAACCACTAATAACAGTGACAATGCATTGATGTTGGTCCGCGAAGATATTTCTAAATTAAAAGACAAAATTTACCTGCACGATATTATTGGTGGTATCGGTTATATTGTTGGTATTTTTGGCTTATGGGCATTGATTAGAGCCTCAAAGATGACGCGTGCGTCGCAATCTAAGGAAAGATAATATGCATTTATCGGAAGGTGTGTTGCATACACCCGTATTGCTTGGTGGTGCAGCTGTCGCATTAGTCTGCGTAATGATTGGTCTTAAACGACTCAATTCGCAGCAATTGCCGCTAACGGCATTGTTTGCCGCTGCCTTTTTTTGTTGCCGGTACCATTCATGTACCGGTTGGCATTGGCAGCGTGCATCTCATCTTAAACGGCATGGCCGGTCTATTTCTTGGTTGGGCGGTATTCCCTGCCTTTTTAATCGCATTGGTATTACAAGCCCTTGCTCTTTTCCTTCGGTGGATTTGCTGTATTATGGTGTCAATTTATGCGTAATGGCATTACCTGCCCTTCTTGTACATTGGCTATTTGCAAAAAGACTTGAAAATGACAATTCCCGTCGCACTCAAATTACAGCAGGTATTGGTGCTGGCGTGATCGGCGTTGGCGGTTCAGCCTTGCTCGCCTCTTTAGTCTTAGCTCTAGATGGCGGTAAAGCCTACAGCGATCTGATCATGCTACTGGTGATATCACATATCCCTGTATTTATTATCGACAGTATCGTCAGTGTTGGTGTGGTCTTATTGTTAAACAAAATGTATCCAACAGCGCTCAGTGTGGTGAAATGAATTTCCTTGCTATTTTTCAACCGCACTTGCGATTAATTTATGTGTTTTTGTGTGGACTTATCGTCAGCACAATGACACATATTTCAACGCTTATTATCCTTAATCTAGTCGTATTCAGTCGGATTATTTATTGCGCTAATACGCTATCGAAAATCCCTTGCCGGTTATTTTCAAATATTGGCTAAAACTAAATTTCTTTCACTTTGCTTGTTTGGTTAACCTTAAGCTGGAAAATCACCGAACAAGGTTTAGCATTAAATCCAATAGGGATTCAGCTCGCACTGCTGATCACGCTACGTTTCAATTTAATTTTAAGTTTAACTCGACTCTTGTTAATTGATATGAACGAGAGCCTTTCTATTGCAAGCATTGTGCCGTTTGCCATTACCTGAAAAACTACTTCACCTATTTGTTCTCACTGTGCGCTATATTTCAGTGTTCAGTGAAGTACATAAAAAGATGGATATGGCAATGCGAGCACGTGGCTACCAGCCAAAACTTAATGGCAGAACCTTATTTATCGCGGCGCAGCGTGTCGCCCTATTATTAATTCATGCACTCGTTAAAGCAGAAAAAACAGAAATGGCGCTAAAAGCTCGTGGCTTTCAGCTGCATGATGTGAAAAAAACACAGGATAAATCTTGATGAACGTCCTCGAAGTCAAACAATTACAGATCATGCGCGAGCAACGCGTGATTATTGATAACCTTTCTTTTGAACTCCCTGAAGGCCATCGCCTTTTTTTACAAGGTGATATTGGTTGTGGGAAATCAACACTATTACATTGCCTATTAGGTTTTATACCTTACCAACAAGGAGAAATTCGCTGGTTCGGTAATGTATGTAGACAAGAAAAAGATTTTGTACCACTACGTGGAAAGGTAGGCATCTGTTTCCAATATGCTGGCGATCAACTTTTCGGCCCAACTGTACTTGATGATGTGGCCTTTGGTCCTCTCAATCAAGGATTGAACAGAGATGAAGCCTATCAAATTGCATTACAACAGTTGGAGCGTCTAAATATTGTTGGATTAAAAGATCGCTCTGTGAATACCTTATCTGGTGGTGAACAGAATTTTACTGCACTGGCTGGCGTGCTAGCGATGCAGCCAAAAGTATTATTATTGGATGAGCCAACCAATGGACTGGATGTAAAAAATATCGCAAAACTGACCGCACTTTTACGTGAACTACAGTTACCAATGCTTATTGCCTCACATGATTTACGCTTTAGTGAAACACTCGCCGATTCCTGCTTATCTTTAGCTACAGATAACGATGGCTGAATGCGTTCATAATGCGTAAGGAAATAATTCAATAAAAAACGGGCGAACCATTTAAGTTCGCCCGTCATTCATTTATGACGCTAATCAAGCCACAAGTGCGGTTTCTTTTAAGCGATTTTTTAATTTCGCGTATTCAGTTACCACATAGCGTTCAGCCCAGGCTTGGTCTTCGATTTTATCAATACGAACCGCGCTATATTTGTATTCCGGCGTTCTAGAACCTGGATTCAAATGTTCAGCGGTTAATTCGTTACATTTACCGATCCACCATTGATAGGTCATATAACAAGCGCCTTTGTTGGTACGAGTGCTCACATCCGCGCGAGAAATCACTTTACCGCGTGATGATGCAATCCAAACCAAGTCGTTGTTTTTAATGCCTAATTCTTTGGCGTCTTGATCGTTCATTTGTACGAATCCTGGTTCATCCGCAAGTGCCGCAAGTGCACGGCAGTTACCAGTCATAGAACGGCAGGAATAGTGACCAACTTCACGTACGGTAGAAAGTACCAATGGGAATTCTTCTGAAAGATCTTCCATCGGTGGTTCCCAGTCGCAAGCAAAGAATTCAGCTTTGCCGTTCGGACGGTCGAAGATTTGGCCTTTATACAAATATTGCGTACCTTGATCTTCAGGACCTTCGTCAGTACATGGCCATTGGATATAGCCCATACCTTCCATTTTTCGTAAGTTGCCCCTTTATAAAGTGGACAAAGATCACGCAACTCATCCCAAATTTCTTTGGTATTGTTATAGTGCATTGGGTAGCCCATTGCTGTAGCAAGTTCGCTAATGATTACCCAGTCATCCTTGACGTCGCCGGTTGGTTCAACGGCTTTATAGAAACGTTGGAAACCACGGTCAGCAGCACTATATACACCTTCATGTTCAGCACAAGAAGTCGCAGGTAATAAAATATCTGCTTCTGCGGCTGTTTGAGTCATGAAAATATCTTGAACGATAAGAAGTTCAACTTTCTCGAAGGCTTTTTTAACAGCATTAATATCAGGCTCAGTTTGTAATGTATCTTCACCCATGATATAGAATGCTTTAATTTTATCTTCCATGATCGCTTCAGGGACTTCACTCAACGGCACACCAGGTTTGGTTGGAATAGATGGCACGCCCCAAGCTTTCGCAAATTTTGCATTAATCTCTGGATTAGCAAAACTTTGATAGCCAGGTAATGTGTTGAATAACGCACCCATATCGCACGCGCCCTGTACGTTGTTTTGACCACGTACCGGGTTAACCCCAACATTTGGTTTACCTAAGTTACCAGTAAGCATTGCCAAGCTTGCTAATGCACGTACGGTTTCTACACCTTGACGGAATTGGCAAACGCCCATACCCCATAAGATAGTAGCAGTTTCCGCTTTTCGCATAAGTGCGGGCAATTTCACGCAACATTTCAGGTTCAATACCTGTGATGTGTTGAGTGGATTCCGGTGTATAAGCTTTCACGGTTTCATAGAACGCATCGAAGTTTTCGGTGTGTTCATCAATAAATTTTTGATCTTGTAATCCTTCTTCTAAAATCACATTCATCATCGCATTCAAGAATGCGACGTTAGACCCGTTAGCAAGCGGTGCATAAATATCCGCAATACGGGCTGTTTCGATTTTACGAGGGTCACAAACAATGACTTTCGCCCCTTTTGCTTTGGCGTGGTTAATCCGACGCGCCACAATAGGGTGTGAAGTGGAGGCATTATAGCCAAAAATGAATACGCATTTGGTATCTTCAATCTCAACAATTGAGTTGGACATTGCGCCGTTACCGACCGATTTGAGCAGACCTGTTACAGAAGGGCCGTGTCACACGCGCGCACAACAGTCAATGTTGTTATTTCCTAATACCGCACGGGCGAATTTTTGCATAACGAAGTTCACTTCGTTACCTGGTCCACGGGAAGAGCCCGTTACCATAATCGATTCGTTACCGTACTTTTCTTTGATTTCACTGAGACGTCTTGCTGTGTAAGAAATCGCTTCTTCCCAGCTCACTGGTGTGAATGGTTCGCCACGTTTGTAGCGGATCATCGGTTGAGTTAGGCGAGGAGTCAGGATTTTTGTATCATGCACAAAATCCCAGCCATAATATCCTTTTAGGCATAACTCCCCTTCGTTTGTCTTGCCGTTTGCACCTTCAGCTCCCACAATTTTGTTGTTTTCCACCAAAAGATGGATTTTACAACCTGAGGCACAATACGGACATACGGTAATTACTTTTTTAATAGCCATAGTAACGTCCTTATTTTAGATACAACACGAGGTTAGAGATAGAATTAGAATAATTAATTCTGGGTATATATTACACCCAAAAATCAGTTTATAGTCTTACAAAAAAACATGGATTTATTGATATAAAACAGGTTTTCGTAATATTTTTTTAAAATATGTTTAGAAAATCCCCCTCACTTTTTTTCTACAAAACAGGAATCTCTTCAAGCGATCTTCCCTCTTTTAAAAAATCATACATAAATTGCACAGACTCTTTTACGCTTTCTGTCATTGGAAAACCAAAGGAAACCAGATCGGGTTGGAGCCCAACAAAAACAATTTGCTTAATATCCTGTTCCAGTTGTTCGATGAGGTAATTGAGCGGCATATTATGCGTACTCATGAAAAACATTTCAGCAATGCTCTCTTTTTCAATGATTCGGATTTTACCTGGCGCTAATTCCATATCAGCCGCATCGAAAATTAAAAGCAAATCGGGTTTCATGTCTCGCACAATATGGGCAACATTTTCCGGTGCTGAACCACCATCAAGTGCGGTCCACTTTGGCAATGGATTTTCACTCAATAATTGATAGAGATAAGGCCCAGCGCCATCATCCCCCATCATGCTGTTGCCAACGGTTAAGATCACATTATTCGTCACGTCGTTTCACCATAATATACATCACAGGTTCACGCTGAATGGACGCCAGCGTATCCATCAAAATTTCAACCCACTCTTGATGTTGTGGCGTGAAATTGGCTTTGTTTTCATCCATCGCTTTCGCCAATAAATTGACATGGCTAGAATCAATCACGATTTCACCGAATCGCATTAAGCCGGCAAATTTACGTTTAGCATCCCCTTCTGGAAAGCTATCTACAAAACGTTGATAAGCATCGTAGTCACAAACCAGTAATTTTTTAAAACAATCAATTACGCCAACATGGTGACCAATCGCCAAAGAGTAATACATCACCTGTTTTGCTTGCTCTGGCACTTGCTCATCGTTTTCGACGAAACGTTCGTTTAATAAATAGAAAAAGACTTTCGTTGTCATAACATTCCCATTTTTATAGGGGCAATCACTTGCCCCATTATTAATTATCCCGAAAACGGCAGACTAATCGCATGCAAACGATTGACGATTTCGCTTAAACGAGGATCGGCTTCTCGTTCTAGGTATTCACCTAAACGTACACCAAATGGCACTTTGTCATTTTCTGCCATCATTGCCATAAATTGGTTAGCGATGTTACCGCCTTGACGATAACCGGCAAGACGACGAGCTTCTCGTTCAAGACTAATACGCAAATCCAACGGAATGGTTGGGAAACGTAATTTAGCTTCTGCGTTAGGATCGGCTTTTTCTTGTTTGCCTTTAAGTTTTTGATCAAGTAAACCAAGCGCGACAGCAAAACCATAAATAGTGGCGGCAGGTGTTGGTGGACAGCCAGGAATATAGACATCAACCGGTACGATTTGGTCAGAACCACCCCATACACAATAGAGATCGTGGAAAATACCGCCGCCGCAACCGCAAGCCCCGTAAGCGATACAGATTTTTGGATCCGGCGCGGCTTGATAAGCACGCATGGCTGGCGTACGCATCGCACGGGTAACCGCACCAGTGAACAAGAGAATGTCCGCATGGCGAGGTGACGCTACCACTTTAATACCAAAACGTTCCGCATCAAATGTTGGCGTAATGGTACTGAAAATCTCGATTTCACACCCATTACAACCGCCACAGTCCACACGGTAAACGTAAGCTGAACGTTGAATATCTTTCAGCAATGTTTGTTTCATTTTGGCAATATTTTCATCAATACTAAACGGTGTTGATATACCATTAACCGGCATTGGAATTTGAGTGTTCATCGTCTTTCGCCTCCTGCTAAAACTTTAGGTAAATCAACCGCACTTTCCTCACGTTGTTCGATTGCTTTTTTGAAATTCAAGCGAACTGGCTCCTTAAAGTCGATCAATTTCATCCGCATATTGGATTCCATATTTGCGGTTTTTTCTAAACTATGTTGACGTTTGCAAACCGGACAGGTATGTAATTCCGCCAATTTTCGTTTCACTAACTCTGGATTATCCAAAGTTTGTTTGAATAAATCGATGGTGTAATTCAGTTCTTTATAAGAAATAAACGGTTTACCACATTCCTGACAAGTTACTGTAGCAAAGGTGGTTTCTTGGAAAAGATCCTGTTTATTGGTCACTGAGAGTTCAAAATCTTGTGATAAGCGAATCGCCTTAGTTGGGACAAACCTCTTCACAACGACCACAGAAAATACAACGACCAAGGAATAATGACCATGTACGGTCGCCTGTAACCGGATCCGTTCTCATGGTCAACGCATTGGCTGGACAGGCAATGGTACAAGCCGCGCAGACAATACATTGATCAGAATTAAGTTCCGGTTTTCCTCTAAAATCATCATCGACTTCATAAGGTTTGAACGGATATTTGGTGGTGACATCACCTGCTTTAAATACCGTTTTTAGTAATTTAAACATTTTCCGCCTCCCCTATTTCAATGGTGAATTTTTACGTTCGATACCGTAGCGTTCAATCTCTTTATAATCTACGGTTTTCGCTTTGCGTTTACGCACATCCACCACGGTGACACGGTCGGTACAAGAATAGCAAGGGTCAAGACTACCAATAATAAGTGGTGCATCAGACACTGTATTGCCACGCAACATATAGCGTAAGGTTGGCCAGTTAGCATAAGTGGCAGCACGACAACGCCAACGGAAAAGTTTTTGGTTGTCTACCTAGCATTGACCAGTGAATATCTTCGCCACGTGGTGCCTCAGTAATCCCTAAAGCAAAACGTCCAGGCGTATAATTGAAACCTTCTTTTAAGATTTCGCCACTTGGCAAATTATCCACCATGTAATCGATGATATTCATGGATTCAAACACTTCATTAATCCGCACTTTCACACGAGATAACACGTCACCATTTGGCTTCAGTGAAAGAGATTGAAAGGTATATCGCCATAACCAGAGAATGGATGTACTTTACGCACATCACGAGCAAAAGCCAGAACCACGAATCATTGGACCAACCGGGCTGAAATCACGAGCGATATCTTTTGCCAAGACACCAACACCTACCGTACGTTGTTCCATATTCGGTGTATTTAATAAAATATCGGTTAAGGTTTTGAGTTCTTCACGCATTTCACCGATAAGTTTGATACATTGCTCACGTTGATGTTTCAACATATCGCGACGCACACCACCGATAAGGTTAATACCATAGGTTTTACGTGCACCGGTTAGCACTTCTGCCAAGGTCATGGATTTTTCACGAACGCGGAAGAATTGCATAAAGCCAGTATCAAAGCCGGTAAAGTGGCTAGATAGCCCTAAATTTAATAAGTGACTATGTAAACGTTCTACTTCTAATAAAATCGCACGGATCCATTCAGCGCGTTTTGGAATTTGAATCCCTAAAGCGCTTTCCACGGAATTAGCGTAGGCCACACTGTGAGTGAAACCACAAATCCCGCACACACGGTCAGCCAGGAAGTTAACTTGGTCGTAATCCATACGGGTTTCTGCCAATTTTTCCATACCACGGTGCACATAGAACAAACGATAGTCCGCATCAATGATATCTTCCCCATCCACGAACAAACGGAAGTGTCCTGGTTCATCAGAAGTGATATGTAACGGGCCAAGTGGAACGATACGTGCTTCGCCTTTTTCGTTAATAAATTCGTATGTTTCTGTTGCAGTTGTCGGATCGGGACGTAAACGGTAATCCATTGAGTCTTTACGTAATGGATAAAGATCATCCGGCCAATCATCTGGCAACACTAAGCGGCGTTGGTCTGGTAAACCGACGGCTTTCAAACCATACATATCGAATAATTCACGTTCGCCCCAAACCGCCGCTTTGACTTTGGTGTCACAGACGGAAATTCTAAGCTCACAGGATCAACTAAGGCTTTAATAGTGATAAAAGTTTTCACTTCCCCCTCCATGGAAAGCACGTAGTACACTGCATAGTTGCCATGAATTGAACGCTCATCATTCCCGAATACCAAAGGTAACCAACCTTCATGTTGATAATAAAGGTATTCAACAACATCAGGTAACATATTAGTTTTAATGGTAAGTGTAACCTGATTTGGTGTTGACCACTCCTCATCCAAAATAGTATTTGGAAATTTTGCATTGACTGCTTCAATGTAATTTTTGCCAATCATTTTGGCTGGATCGACTGATGTATTTTTAGTTAATTCCATATATTTATCCCTCCTGTCGATCATTGCGCTAAACTTTGCCAAGGTAAAACTAACATTTCACCAAAAGACACTTGTTCAGATCCGAGTACAATTCCGACCGCACTTTTTAATAACTGCAAAATTGGTTCGGCAATATGAATACCCATAATAAACATGAATAACAATAAAATTGCCATCGCCACGAGTGAAACTTTGTTCACATCCCCCACTTCAACATTATCCGGTTGTTTGCCTAATACGGTTTTTAATACCATTAAAGACAATCCAGCTAACACGATAGTGAGTAAAATTAAACAGAACACCATTAACCAAGTTTACCTGCGTAAATACCGGCAACAGCAATACTGAATTCACTGACGAACACGTTAAACGGTGGAATACCACCTAGTGCTAATGCACCACCGGCAAATAATACCGCTGTCATGGGTGCCACACGCCATAAACCACGAACTTGGTTCATATCACGGGTTTTGTATTTCAATAAAATGTTACCAGAAGCACAGAACAGCAAGGTTTTCGCTAAACTATGGTTGATGGTATGTAATAAACCCGCAAATACACCGATTGGGCCACCTAAACCAAAGGCAAAGCTAATTAACCCCATGTTTTCAATACTGGAATATGCCAATAAACGTTTGATGTCGAATTGGACGATAATAAACAACGCCGCGACTAATACAGAAAGTAAACCAAATACCAACAACAAAGTTTGAGGGTATGTAGAACCAACTGCTTTAGAAACTAAGATGTAATAACGCAATACCACCAACATGGCACAATTCAATAACACGGCTGATAGAATCGCACTCACTGGACTTGGCGCCTCACTGTGTGCATCTGATAACCAAGTATGCATTGGAAATAAACCACATTTAGTACCAAACCCGACCAAAATAAAGGCAAAAGCAAGATACATGAGCATTGGATTTAAACCTGCTGCCTGTTGATTGATTTCTGTCCAGAAAATAGCTTGGCTTGGATCAGCTAAAAGATTTGTTCCATTAGAGAACGTTAAAATTGTGCCATACAATCCAAACGCCACCCCAACTGAACAAATAATGATGTATTTCCATGCAGCCTCAAGAGAAGGTTTTTTGTTTGTATGTACCGACCAAGAATGCAGAACTTAATGTGGTTGCTTCAATGGCTGCCCACATCAAAAATCACATTATTGGTGATCACAGAAATAATCATGGTGAAGAAAAAAACAAATGCAAAAAAAGCCGTAATAATTGCAATATGTTTTCAAATCAAGATGCCCTTCGCGATATTCAGTACCAATGTAGCCGATAGAATAAATACCGGCTAATGTTCCGACAATAGCGATGAGACCTAAGAAAATAGCAGATAGACTGTCGATGTAAACCCAGTTATTTAATGCACTGATTTCCCCCTGAGTTAGCACGCCATTAATAATTTGTAAGGCAAATGCTAACATCAAAATCAAACCTGTAACATGAAGAGCGGTACAAATTGTCCGTGCTTTTGTCACGCCACAAGCGAAACAGGCAAGTGATATTGCTAAAGGTGCGATTAATAACGCGATTATCCATTGTTCATACATAGCGTTACCCCTTCAAACTCATAAGTTGTTTTGCATCTAATGAGTGGAATGTACGGTAAATTTTGTTTACCAACACCACCATTATGATGACGGCAAAAATAGCATCTGTGGCAATTCCGATTTCCACTAACTCAGGTGCTTTATTTGCTAATAAGGCTAATGTGAGATGAGAACCGTTTTCCATCAAACAATAACCGAATACTTGTTTTACGATATTGCGTTGGCTAACAATGCACACTAAACCTAATAAGAAGTGACTTAATGACACTGATAATGCTGGTTTAAGATGTGCAACCAACGGTAAATCGATTGGGACAACAACAAAGTAGCACAATGTGACTATCACTGCTGTGATCGGGATCAACCAAGCGACATTTATTCCAACCGGAGTTTGACTTTCATCAACTTTTTTCATCGCATAGATTAAAATCGCTGGCACCAAAACCACTTTGGTAATAAATGCGCTAATTGACCACATATAAAGTTCATGGGCTTGCATTTCATTGGCAAGATAAACAAACAGTAATACCAACACCAATGATTGCAAACTGTAAAATAACGCAGCTTTTTTGGCGGTTCGAACCATAATTACGCAAAGAGAGGTAATAATGAGTAAACACGCAAGTCCATTTATCATTAACATAGATTCCTCCTTAACCTAACCAGCCAAACCTAACCAATATGCGGCTATAAAACTGGACACCACGGACATCACCATTAATACAACTAACACTAAACGCATAGAGAATGGTATAGGTTGTGCATTGGCAACCGCTTCTGACGGTTTACCGATGACACATTGTCCGAATTTATATAATAACCATACAAATGTCGCGGTAGATTCAATTAAAGCAAGCACCATCAACCAAGTGATCCAGCCGTATTCTTGGCCTAACTCAAATCCGGCCGCAAATAATGGATATTTACTGAAGAATCCGTTAAACGGTGGCACCCCGGCAATCGCTAACGCGGCTACGCCAAATCCCGCCCCTACCACTGGCATTGTACGCATAATGCCTTGTAGTAATGGCATAGAACGAGTTCCTGTCGCATAACTTAATGAACCCGCGACCAAGAAGAATAAGCTTTTAGCGAAAGCATGGTTGAAGATGTAGCTAATCGCTGCCACAAAGGCCAATTTAGAACCTAATGCAGCAAGAGAAATCCCAATGAAAATATAAGACAGTTGGGTAATAGTTGAATACGCCAATAAACGTTTTAAGTCAGTTTGTGGCAAGTACATTAAGAAGCCGTAAATTAAGGTAATCATCGCCATGATGATGCCGACTTCACCCACAATATGTGGAATCTCACCAGCAGACATAACAGAACGAGCGAAGATGTACACCCCAACTTTAACCATTGATGCGGCGTGCAAATACGCACTCACCGGTGTTGGTGCTTCCATCGCATTCGGCAACCAAATTTGCATTGGTAATTGTGCTGATTTACCCCACGCAGCAAACATCACACCGAATAACACGATGGTTTTCGCACTCGGGTCTAAATGCTCTAATGCAGTGATAGAGAAAGTACCTGATTGGCTGAATAAATAGGCTGCGGCAATATATAACCCGATTGCCCCCACGTGAGTGATAATCAAGGCTTTCATTGCGGCTGCTTGAGCTTTTGGTGTTTGGTAATAACTGATTAATGCCCAAGAACATCCCCCAGTAATTTCGAAGAACAATAATTGTCCTGCTAAAGTTGAGGAATAGACTAAGCCAGCCATGGCACCGATAAAAATGAGCAAGAATGCATAAAAACGTGGCAACCCATTATGTGGGTGTTCACGGTTTTTATCGGTTAAGTAACCACAAGAATATAAGCAGATTAAGAAACCTAAGGCCACAACGGCAAAGGCAATTAATGTACTAACTGCATCAAGAGTGACACCAAAGATCGCGGTTTTATCAAAAGCGACGATGTCATAAGTGACGCTTTGATGACCATCGGCAAACCATTGTCCTGCGACTAACAAGGTTCCCAACGTAGCAAGCGCAGCAAATACTGTGGCAATTTGAGCAAAATGTTTTTTGTTCAAACCGACAATAAACGCCCCTACGAAAGGTAAAATGATTGTAATCAGAGCTAAACGTTCCATATTTGTCCTCCTTACAACCCAGTGAAGTAAAATACAAACGCCAACACAGAAATGCCGAAGCCGACCACGGTTAAACGTCCTGTTAACATAAAGCGGGTACGAGAAAGTGTGTTTTCAAAGACACAAGCCAATACGAACACCACTAATAATTTCACGAAGAATAAAATACCACCTAAAATGACCGCACTTAAGCTCATCTCTGTCGGGATACCAAACGGAAGCAACACGCTCACAAAGATAGATGCCACAACCATAGATTTTAAACTTAAGCCGATTTTTAATAAGGCGAGTGCTGGACCAGAATATTCAGTCAATGGACCTTCTTGTAATTCTTGTTCTGCTTCTGCCAAATCAAATGGAATTTTACCCATTTCAATAAATACGGCGAAGAATGCTGCAGCGATAGCAATCACTGTCGCAATTGGATATTGCCAAGTGTTTTCGGAAAGCGCATTACCGATAACCGCAAAATTGGTTGAACCGGCAATTAACGCAATGACAAGGAATGCCAACATGAGAATTGGCTCTACCAAGACTCCTAATGTGACTTCACGACTTGCCCCTAAACTTGAGAATGTGCTGTTTGAATCCAAACCCGCAATTGAAAAGAAGAAACGGAACAAGGCGAATAAGTAAATCACGGTGATTAAATCACTGCCAGCGCCAAATGGTGCAACACGAGTAAATAAAGGCAAACTCATGGCGACTACCATCACGGTGCTAATTAGCACATAAGGCATCACTTTAGAAACCCAACCCGCATTGTCAGGCCAAATGATTTTGACGTTTCATTAATTTCGCAATATCGCGATAATCTTGTAACACGCCAGGACCGCGACGAGATTGAATACGCGCACGGATCATACGTGAAATACCGGAAAATAACGGTGCAAGGGCAAGCAAAATCAAGGCTTGCACGATGGCAAAAACAAACATTCCGGCAGATGTTGCAATTTCTGAAGGTAACGTAATCATCTTCAACCTCCTACATCAACGCAATGGAAAGTAGTATTGCCACCAAGGCAATCACGAAGTACACGCAGTACACACGGAAGTCACCTTGTTGCAACCATTGGATTTTTGTTCCTAACCACGGAATAAAACGAGCGATAGGCATCGTCATTTTTTCTTCCCAGAAAGGTTCAGCTTTTGTTGCGCCTTTAATTACCGCTTGGATGCCTTTATCACCTAAAGGTGCAGGATCCAACACTTCACGCAAGGTATAAAGCGATTTGAAAATCGTACGTAACGGACGAGTGAAACTACCTGCAGAGGCAGCCATATCTTGTTCATAAGCATAACCACAAGCCCATGGATTGCCTTTTGCACGATCGGATAAACGTTGATTTTTGGTGAACGCATAGAAACTAAATGGCAAGAAGAAAAATGCCAATAACATGATAGTCACCATTGGTGTTGAAAGTGCAGTATGCGGTTCAGCTTGTGCAACCACTACTCCATTTTGAGCCAACATTAGCGGTTCGCTATGAGCAAGTGCGGTCGAAATTTTCGCAATTATTGGGGTTACCACAGATGCACCCACACCTAACAACACACAACATAACGCCAACACTGCCATGGCAATCACCATTGGTTTTGGCACTTCGCGTGCATTGGCTGCTTTTTCACTACGTGGTGCACCACCGAAGCTGATACCGTACACTTTCACGAAACAAAGTGCTGCTAACGCACCTGTTAATGCCAACATAATGATGGCAATTGGAGCCAGCAAGTTTTAATACGAAATCATCACTTTGGCTTAAGGTGAATAAGGATTGATAAGTAAACCATTCACTGACAAAACCGTTAAACGGTGGCAATGCAGAAATCGCCATGGTACCGATTAAGAAACAGAATGCAGTGTAAGGCATAAGTTTGCCTAAGCCGCCCATTAAGTCCATGTCTTTAGTATGCAAGCGATACATTACTGAACCTGCACCTAAGAATAACAAGCCTTTGAATACAGCATGGTTAAGTAAGTGGTATAACCCACCAAGTAAGCCCACGGTTGCCAACACTGGATGATGTGTCGCGATACCAATCATACCAACGCCCACACCCATCATAATGATACCGATATTTCTACCGTGTGATAAGCCAAGAGTTTTTTGATGTCATGTTCTGCCAAGGCATAAAGTACGCCGAGTACGGAGGATACCGCACCAAAACCAAGTACGATAACACCATACCAAACATTGGTAGAACCGAGAAGATCAACTCCTACTTTAATGATCCCGAAGATACCGATTTTAACCATCACACCAGACATCATCGCTGATGCATGAGAAGGCGCAGCCGGGTGAGCTTTCGGTAACCAGCTGTGTAATGGAATCATCCCTGCTTTGGCGCCAAAACCTAAAAATGCCAAAATAAAAGCGGTAAAGGCAAGCGGTGCTGGCAAAGTGGTTTGACGGAACGCACTAAATTCAAAGCTACCGGCATAGCAGTAGAAAATGAAGAAGGCGATCATAATTAATACCGAACCGGCATGCGCAATAAAGAAATAAAGCAAGCCTGCATTTACGGCATTGTCATCTTGTTCGGTAAGGACTAAGAAATAAGATGCCAATGACATCATTTCAAAGAATACAAGGAAGTAGAACGCATTATCGCTGGTAACTAACGCAACCATGGAAGCGATAAATAAATTCATAAAGAAACCCATAGAACCTGCGCCTTTACCTTTGTATTCTTTCACATAAGAGAAAGAATAAAGTGCGGTCACAATAACTAATAAAGAAATGACACACACCATAAACGCCGCCAATCCATCAATACGGATGGAAAATGAGGCAAATTCAAATGGGGTTTTAAAAACATCAACGACTGTGTCGCTGCTGATCAGAACGGGGATGCAGGCAACAATACCTAACACTCCAGCAAGTACACCGGTCACGCCGGATATATTGATTGAAAGTTGTTCGTTTCGTCTCACTGCGAGCGAAATAAACGCACCTACGACATAAATCAACAGGGTCGTGATGAGTAAATTGATAGGTAAACTCATAATATCACTCCATTGATTACAAGTTAAAACACACTAATTATCTTGGAATAGCAGGCGAAGAAACCATTGCCATTTCACGTTTTCTTTCGTTAGCCTGCTTGATACTCTCATCACTAATAATAAATAATGTTTTGGTCGGACAGGTTTGTACACAAGCCGGACCATCTTCACGGAAATAGCAAAGATCGCATTTCACCGCAATAGCTTTCACGCCAGGTTGCCATGCCAGCATATTGTGTAAATCCGTATTATCTGGTGCAGTACGAATATCTCGTTTTACCGCATCAGTGAAGGAGAATCCTTCATAATAGGTTGGTGCGTCAATCGGTGCAGAACCATGTTGAGTAATTGCACCGAATGGGCAAGCAATACCACAAAGTTTACAACCGATACAGAGACTTTCGTTAAGTTGAATGGTGTCATTAATATGTGTGATTGCGTGCACCGGGCACACGGTAGCACATGGTGAATCATCACAATGACGACAGAGAATTGGCACGGTTACATCATCATTACGCATGACTTGTAAGCGTGGAAAAGATTGTAATCCGAAAGCTTTATGCACTTCGCTACAAGCGGCCATACAGGTGTTGCATCCAATGCAATCCTTCGGATCACCGATTACAAAACGATTCATACACTCCCCTCCTTGTATGTAAATAACGTTTTTTACAATAACCACTCTAGAAGTAAGGATACTCCTGTAAAAAAGTAAAGCTCAAGAACTAATTCGAAAATTTGTGATTAAGATCAAAAGATTTTCATTGTTTTTCTATTACTGTGATGCAGCCTGTTAAATAACAGTGAAACATAATAATTTTATGTTAAAAAAATGTGAACAAATTTTCAACAAATAGACATCAGCCCTATTTGAAATATCGCTATACAAATTTAAAGTGGTTACGTGATAAAATTTCTCCTTCGCAGTATGTTTATTGGTACACAATAAACAATTTATCTCATAAACATTCTAACTAAGGACAGATTATGTGTTTAGGTATTCCGGGACAGATCATTCAAGTAGCTGACAGCGCATTACAGCTTGCTGTAGTCGATGTCTGCGGAGTAAAAAGAGAAGTTAATATTTCATTAATTTGTCAGGATGACCCAAAACCTCTAGTTGGCAAATGGGTGCTCGTACACGTTGGTTTTGCCATGACGATTATTGATGAAGAAGAAGCAAAACAAACGCAAGAAGCCTTAATTGCCATGAGCCAGCTAGAACACGAAGTTGGCGATTTTCTTGGCCTCAATCAAAAATAAACAGGATTGCGTTATGCAAGGGATCGAATTACGCATAAAAGGAAAAGTTCAGGGCGTGGGATTTCGCCCTTTTGTCTGGCTTCTGGCAAATCAATATGGATTAAATGGAGATGTCAATAATGATGGACAAGGCGTATTAATTCGTTTTGTCTCTCCACCATCCGACTCTCTTGAACAATTTTTATCCGATCTACAAAATAAGCTTCCACCACTGGCTCAAATTACGGACATTACTCAGCGCACCATTGATTGGCCTGACGCAGCCACAGTAACAAGCTTTACTATCCGGGAAAGCGAAAACAATCAAATGGACACGCAAATTATTCCCGATGCAGCAACCTGTCCACATTGTTTAGCTGACTTATTCGATCCCAACAATCGACGTTATCACTACCCCTTTACCAATTGTACCCATTGCGGCCCACGTTTTACTATCATTAAGGCAATTCCTTACGATCGAAAAAACACGGCGATGTCTGTTTTTCTATTTTGTCCACAATGTGAAAAAGAATATAAAGATCCCGCTGATCGTCGTTTTCATGCTCAACCCAATGCTTGTTCAGTCTGTGGACCCCATATCTGGTTGCAGGATCGAGAAGAGACACTCGCTACTCATGAAACCGCGCTAAAACAGACCGCACTTTTATTGCAACAAGGTTACATCGTCGCGGTAAAAGGCTTAGGCGGTTTCCATCTAGCCTGTGATGCGAATAATCAAAAGACGGTTGATTTATTACGTCAACGGAAACATCGTCCCACAAAACCATTAGCCATTATGGTGCCAGATCTGCAGTTTTTACAGAATTTGAGTTCTCAAGAAACAGAATTGCTAACCAGCAGTGCAGCACCGATTGTACTACTAGCAAAACATAAAGTACCCAATATTGCTAATAACATCGCACCTAACTTGCAAGAAATCGGCGTCATGCTTCCAAGTAATCCACTACAACATTTGTTATTACGCGCGATTAATCGTCCGCTCGTGATGACCTCTGCGAATGCCAGTGGGCAACCTCCTGTATTGAAAAATGAACATGCAGTGGAACAATTAGCTGATTTAGCGGATTTTTATCTTTGTCACAATCGCGGTATTCTACAACGTGCCGATGATAGCCTTGTTCGCGTTGCCTTCGATGGATTAGAAACATTACGCCGTGCTCGTGGCTATGTACCTGATGAAATACCGCTTGAAACACAAAGTCCGAAAAATGTGTTGGCATTAGGTTCCGATCTAAAAAATACATTCTGCTTACTACGTCACAATAAAGCCGTACTGAGTCAACATATTGGCGATACAGCAAATGAACAAGTGCGGTCACAATTAAGTGAAAACCTTGCATTATTTCAGCAGATTTACCAATTTAAACCAGACATCATCGCAGTGGATGCTCATCCTGGCTATTTTTCATCTTCTATCGGGAAACAACTTGCTGAACAGCAACAAATCACACCCATCGAAGTACTGCATCACCATGCTCATATTGTCAGCGTGATGGCCGAACATCATTGTAATGAACCTGTAATTGGTCTTGCACTAGACGGTATCGGCATGGGCGAAAATGGACAACTTTGGGGAGGCGAATGCCTACTCGTTGACTATCAACATTGTCAATATTTAGGTGGTCTGCCTGCTGTGGCTCTGCCTGGAGGCGATCTTGCAGCTAAACAACCTTGGCGCAACTGGCTGGCTCACCTGCATCAATTTGTGCCACAATGGCAAGAAATTCTCACCAAAACCTGTACAGAACCGAATTGGCCAATATTAATCAATGCCATTGAGCGCGGACTCAATTGCCCATCTATATCATCTGCGGGTCGCTTATTTGATGCCGTAGCTTATGCTCTCGGTATTGCTCCAACCATTGTTTCTTGGGAGGGCGAAGCTGCCTGTCATTTAGAAGCACTGGCAAATACCTCGTCTTTGGCGACACAAGCACAAAGTGCGGTCAATATTCCAGTAAAAATGCCGCTTATCGGCAATAAACTGGATTTGGCTTATTTCTGGCAAAGTTGGTTGAATTACCAGGCGCCTGTCGCAGATAAAGCCTTCGCCTTTCACTATGCTCTCGCCCAAGGGTTTGCTGAACTTGCTGCGAACCAAGCACGAAAACACCAATGCCGTACCATCGTGCTATCCGGCGGTGTGATGCATAACCAACTGCTACGTCGCTTATTAAAACAAAATTTGAGCGAATTCCATGTACTAAGTGCGCATAAACTACCGATGGGTGATGGCGGACTCAGTCTAGGTCAGGCGGTTATTGCTATGCATAAAAACTGATAACCCCTAATATTAAATATAAGAAAAAGAGTTAATCGAAAAGTGACGATTAACTCTTTTGTTTTTTTGTATTTCTTTTTTATAGAGGAATACTAGAAAAGAAAACCAATAACAATGGTGGCAAAATATTCGTAACAAAACCGAATGAAATCGCAATTGGCGTGACTTCAATACCTCCGGCTTTTTGAATTATCGGCAAGGTGCAATCTATTGCTGTCGCCCCCGTAATCCCAATTGCAGTCGAACGGAAATGACGCATAAATAATGGGATGACAAATAAGCTGACAATTTCACGGGATAAGTCATTAAAAAAGGCAATACTGCCCTGCACAGGTCCCCATGCATTGGTTAATACCACGCTGGATAACGAATACCACCCCATTCCAGAGGCAAACGCCAATCCTTGCGTAATTGGCATAGCCAAAACGAAAGCAGCAATGATACCACCTAATAATGAAGTAAAAGTAAACACCATCCCTGTTTGGAAACCTCGTTTATTGAAAAGGGCCTCTTTTAAGGAAATACCGTTATTTCTTAGCTGAATCCCCACAAAGAAAATCAGTACGATCAATACATACAGATTAATTCCGGTAGGCAACATGAGATAGGATTTGAATAAGAAACCACAAAGGGTACCGATCACTACCGTGCCGGAAAGTTTGAGTGAGTCAATTAAGGAGTGCCAACGAGAATCAATTTTACCTTGTGATTTAAGTGGCTCAGCGGGGTTAAAGCGGTCATAAAGCATCAAACCAACCATATTAGATCCCAAAATGATCGCAGACAGTGTCACCGCAGTTGTGCCAATAATCGGCAGTTTATGCTCTAAATCATCTAACTGACCAAGTAAATAGCCCATTAAGAAAAGAATAATATAAAGCAAAAACATCACGATATGATTTATTTTTTTGCAATATAGGATTTATTATTGACCTTTAATAAATAACCCTAACACCATTGGTATTAAGACAATTAATAAGCCATTTATCATATCCTGCATCATACATTTCCTTTCTTATTCCATTAGAGCTAGCATACCCTTTTTATCCCCTTTTTTCAAAGCGCATAAAAAAAGTGCGATCAAAATTGACCACACTTTTAATCATCTAAAAAATCAAATTTATTAGCCATTTACTTGGCGACGTGCTAATACAGCATCGGATAACTGTTTTAACACGATTTCTGTATCTTCCCAACCGATACAAGCATCAGTGATACTTTGCCCGTAAGTCTGAGCTTTACCATCGACTAAGTCTTGACGACCTTCAACGATATGGCTTTCCACCATAACACCAAAGATCTGTTTTGAACCACCTGAAATTTGCTGGCAAACATCTTCACAAACGTCCATTTGTTTTTTGAATTGTTTGCTACTATTTGCATGGCTAAAATCAACCATTACATGTGGAATACGACCTGATTTTTCAATCTCTGCACAAACTTTTGCAACATCTTCTGCTTTATAGTTAGGACCTTTATCCCCACCACGTAAAATGATGTGGCAGTCTTCATTTCCTTTTGTTGAAACAATAGCAGAATGACCAAATTTTGTCACAGATAAGAAGTAATGCGAAGCTTCTGCCGCCCCCATTGCATCTAAGGCGACTTTTACGCCACCATTTGTGCCATTTTTAAAGCCTACCGCACAAGATAAGCCTGAAGCTAATTCACGATGAACTTGAGATTCAGTTGTTCTCGCACCAATTGCGCCCCAGCTCATAAAATCAGCTACATATTGTGGTGTGATCATATCTAAGAACTCACCGGCTGATGGTACACCTAAAGTTATTAATATCAGATAATAATTTACGTGCAATACGTAAACCATCATTTAAACGATACGTATCATTTAAATAAGGATCGTTAATTAAAGCCTTTCCAACCCACTGTTGTACGCGGTTTTTCAAAGTAAACGCGCATCACCACTTCAAGTGTATCTTTATATTCATCACGTAATACTTTTAAACGTTTAGCGTAATCTAATGCCGCTTTAGGATCATGAATAGAACAAGGACCAATCACCACAAGTAAACGGTCATCTTTTCCATGAATAATATTGTGGGCATGTAAACGGGTTTCACGAACTAACTCAGCTGCTTCTTCACTTGCAGGAAATTTTTCTAATAAAGCAATGGGAGGCAATACCTGATCCACTTTTTCAATTCGGGTATCGTCATTTGCAACTTTTATTTCGATATCTTCTTTCTTCGTCGCCATATGTCACTCTCTAAATCTTAAATGTTGTGCTTAAATCTAATGGCGTTACTCTACACCTATTTTTTGTACTAGTAAACTAGTTCAATTGAAATCATACGCTAATTTTATACAACTGCATAAAACTTGTACTCGTTAAGCAATCCAAGTAGGTCGTTATTAAACTACCTTTCACTTTATCTGGCAAGGATTTTGGCGTAAAAATAGGTTGTACCCAGCGCTATTTAAGCAGAAATGATTTTTTTATCCTTCAAATTGACAAAGTAGGTTTAGATAAATGCGGGCAAAAAGAACAATTTCAATATCTACCGCACTTTTTTTAAAAATATTTTTTTCAATACCCTTGTTTTTACTGAACATCCCCCTCATTTTTTTGTCTGATTGAACACTTATTCAGTCATTTATTTTTACTTGGAGAACTCTATGAAGAAAAGAAATTTTGTATTAACCGGTATAGCATTGGGTTTAAGCGTGTTTGCAACCTCTTTATCCGCTCAAGCGGCTATTCCAAATGAAATTGTCGAACAAGGCAGCCTTGCGCCAATGTTAGAAAAAGCGCAAGCAGCAGTTGTGACGCTTTCTGTTGAAGGCAAAGCAAAAGCAAACAGCCGTTCAGCATTACCTGATGATATTCCAGAAGAATTTAAATTTTTCTTTGGTGATCAATTTGGCGAACAATTCGGCGGAGATCGTGGTGCATCACGCAACTTCCGTGGTTTAGGTTCTGGCGTGATCATCAATGCAGATAAAGGCTATGATTTTAACTAACAATCACGTGGTAGATGGTGCGGATAAAATTACCGTAAAATTACAAGACGGACGTGAATTCAAAGCCAAAACTCGTTGGAAAAGACGAACAATCTGATATCGCTTTAGTACAAATCGAAAAACCAACAAACCTCACCGCGATCAAAATGGCTGACTCCGATAAATTACGCGTAGGTGATTTTACCGTTGCTATCGGTAACCCATTCGGTTTAGGTCAAACCGTAACCTCTGGTATTGTTTCAGCACTAGGTCGCTCTACTGGTTCAGATAGCGGTGCGTATGAAAACTATATTCAAACTGATGCGGCGGTAAACCGTGGTAACTCTGGTGGTGCATTATTGAATTTACAAGGTGAATTAATTGGTATTAATACCGCTATTATTTCTCCAAGTGGCGGTAACGCCGGGATTGCCTTTGCAATTCCAAGCAACCAAGCCAACAACCTTGTTCAACAAATCTTAGAATTTGGTGAAGTACGCCGTGGTTTACTCGGTATTAAAGGTGGCGAATTAAATGCAGATTTAGCGAAAGCCTTTAATGTCAGTGCGCAACAAGGTGCTTTTGTGAGTGAAGTCATTCCAAATTCTGCTGCCGAAAAAGCAGGCTTAAAAGCAGGTGATGTAATTACCGCAATGAATGGTCAAAAAATCTCAAGCTTTGCCGAAATGCGTGCAAAAATCGCAACTTCTGGTGCAGGTAAAGAAATTGAACTCACTTATTTACGTGATGGTAAATCTGAAAACGTAAAAGTGACCTTACAAGCAGACGATGGCTCTCAAACGGCAAGTAAAACAGAACTTCCTGCACTAGATGGTGCAACCTTAAACAACTACGATGCAAAAGGTGTTAAAGGTGTAGAAATTAGTAAAGTACAGCCAAATTCAATGGCAGCACAACGCGGTTTAAAATCAGGTGATATCATCATCGGCATCAACCGTCAGCCAATTGAAAGCACGCAAGACTTACGCAAAGCGCTAGATGAAAAACCATCTGCTGTTGCACTCAATATCTTACGTGGTAAAAACAACTTCTACTTATTAGTGCAATAAAATAA
>BNJV01000256.1_pt1 | contig 67517 bp, 82 predicted proteins | sample 8540591 | NCBI WGS metagenome assembly BNJV01 (sample SAMD00202457, study PRJDB9452) | human saliva metagenome | host: Homo sapiens
AAGGATGAGAGAATGAAAAAGATAATTGGTATCTGGGCTCAAACTGAAAATGGCATTATTGGAAAGGACCAAGTCATGCCTTGGCATTTGCCAGCTGAGCTTCAGCATTTCAAAGAAACAACCATGGGACAAGCCATTCTCATGGGAAGAGTGACTTTTGATGGTATGAAAAAACGGGTTCTACCAGGTCGGACCAGCATTATCTTAACGCAAGATCAAGCCTATGATCCTGAAAACGATGCTGTACTCGTCATGCACAGCAAAGAAGAAGTCTTGGACTGGTACCAGAACCAAGAGAAGAATCTTTATATTATCGGTGGCAGTCAGATTTTAAGGCTCTTCTCTGACCAGTTAGAAGAGTTGATCCAGACCATGATTCATGCAACGATTGATGGCGATACATTGGCACCAACATTTGAAGAGAGCCACTATGAAAGAGTCCGTCAAGTCCATCATCCGAAAGATGAGAAGAACCCATATGATTTTACGGTCAACTATTATAAGAGAAAGGATTTAGACTAATGGAGCGAAGTGTCTTTGGTTTTTTTACAGCTGTCCTATGTGTCATCTGTTTGATTTGCGCCTTACAAACCTTTCGTAAAAAACGGTTTGGCCTCGCTATTTTATTCTTACTAAATGCTTTTACCAATCTTGTGAATTCCATTCACGCCTTTTACATGACCTTATTTTAAACTAAATAGAAATAGAAAATGACAGAAAGAGGAAATACATGCCAACGAATCAAAATAATGATATGATGGTTTATTGTTCATTTTGCGGAAAGAGTCAAGATGAAGTCCAAAAAATCATTGCAGGAAACAACGCGTTTATCTGTAATGAATGTGTCGAGTTAGCACAAGAAATTATCCGTGAGGAGCTAGCAGAAGAAGTTCTTGCAGACCTTAGCGAAGTTCCAAAACCAATCGAATTGCTCAATATCTTGAACCACTATGTGATCGGTCAAGATCGTGCCAAACGTGCTCTTGCTGTAGCGGTATATAACCACTACAAACGCATCAACTTCCACGATACGCGCGAAGACGAGACAGATGTTGAATTGCAAAAATCAAACATCCTCATGATTGGTCCTACTGGTTCAGGTAAGACTTTCTTGGCCCAAACCTTGGCTCGTAGCCTGAATGTTCCATTTGCTATTGCAGATGCAACAGCTTTAACTGAAGCCGGTTATGTGGGTGAAGACGTTGAAAATATTCTCTTAAAACTTCTTCAGGCAGCGGATTTCAATATTGAGCGTGCAGAACGTGGCATCATCTATGTCGATGAAATTGATAAGATCGCTAAGAAAAGTGAAAACGTCTCGATCACACGTGACGTTTCTGGTGAAGGGGTGCAACAAGCTCTCTTGAAGATCATCGAAGGAACTGTCGCTAGTGTACCACCTCAAGGGGGACGTAAACACCCTCAACAAGAGATGATCCAAGTGGACACCAAGAACATCCTCTTTATCGTAGGTGGGGCTTTTGATGGGATCGAAGAAATTGTTAAGCAACGTCTTGGTGAAAAAATCATCGGTTTCGGTAAGAACAATAAAGCTATTGATGAATCCAGCTCTTACATGCAAGAAATCGTTGCGGAAGATATTCAAAAATTTGGGATTATCCCAGAATTGATCGGACGTCTTCCAGTCTTTGCTGCTCTTGAGCAATTGACAGTTGACGATCTTGTCCGTATCTTGAAAGAGCCACGCAATGCTCTGGTAAAACAATACCAAACCTTACTCTCTTATGATAATGTTGAATTGGAATTTGATGACGAAGCTCTTCAAGAGATTGCGAATAAAGCCATCGAAAGAAAAACAGGAGCTCGTGGACTTCGTTCGATTATCGAAGAAACCATGATGGATGTCATGTTTGAAATTCCAAGTCAAGAAGATGTCAAACTTGTTCGAATCACAAAAGAAGCTGTTGACGGAACAGAAAAACCAATTCTTGAAACAGCCTAGAAAGATAAAATATGGAAATTAACACACATAATGCGGATATCCTCTTAAGCGCTGCAAATAAGAGTCATTATCCTCAAGATGAGATTCCAGAAGTTGCACTTGCCGGTCGATCAAATGTCGGCAAGTCTTCTTTTATTAATACTCTCTTAAATCGAAAGAACCTGGCCAGAACATCTGGGAAACCAGGAAAAACCCAATTGCTAAATTTCTTCAATATCGATGATAAACTCCGTTTGGTAGACGTACCTGGTTATGGCTATGCACGTGTCTCTAAAAAAGAACGCGAGAAGTGGGGGCGGATGATTGAAGAATACCTCACCAGTCGTGAGAACTTAAAAGCAGTCGTTAGCCTAGTCGATTTTCGTCATGAACCTTCTGCAGATGATGTTCAGATGTATGAATTCTTAAAATATTATGAAATCCCTGTGATCTTAGTAGCAACCAAGGCAGATAAGATTCCACGTGGAAAATGGAACAAACATGAATCCATTATTAAGAAAAAACTGGATTTTGATCCAGCAGATACTTTCATTGTCTTTTCTTCGGTAACCAAGGAAGGACTAGAGGAGTCATGGGATGCTATTTTGGAAAATGCGTTTTACGAAATAAATTGAAATGACATGAAAATGTCATTTTTGTTTTGGATTTATCTCGCAATTGTAATAGAAGTGTAATATAAGTGGCTTTGTTTTCTTCTATTTATATGGTATAATCTCTATAAAGATAAAAGATGATAAAAAATTAATTGGAGATAAATTGTATTATGAAAAAGAAAATACGGAATAAAACGAAATTATTTGGTTTGTTCGTTTCTGTATTAGCGGTGGGGACATTTGCTGCTGCTATGAGCGAGCACGTAACATCAGTTGGTGCTAATGATGGAACTTACCAAGCATACTCGGACCCAACTGAAGCTTTCATCTCACAAATTGGTGAGTCAGCTCGTCAGCTTGGTCAAGAGAATGATCTTTATGCTTCCGTTATGATCGCACAAGCGATCTTGGAAAGTGGATCAGGACAGTCTGGTTTGGCTTCTTATCCACATTACAATCTTTTTGGGATTAAAGGAAGTTATGCTGGGCAATCTGCAGTGATGCAAACTTGGGAAGATGATGGTGCTGGAAATGCGTATACGATTAATGATGCTTTCCGTTCATACCCTTCTTACTATGAATCATTGCAAGACTATGTAGCAGTTTTGAAACAAGGACATTTTGCAGGTGCTTGGAAGAGTAACACATCAAGTTATCAAGATGCAACAGCGGCTTTGACAGGTGTTTATGCGACAGATACTAGCTACTACGCAAAGCTCAATAATATCATTGAAACCTATAATTTGACTCAATATGATTCACCAAATGTTCAGGGTGGCATCACTGGATCGGTATACAATCCATATCGTCAACAGTTCACTTCACAAGAAATCTTGAATTTGGATATCGCTTGGGCAAACCGTTTAAACTATTAAAAAAGAAAAGCAGGCAAATGCCTGTTTTTTTTATTATTTCTTTGTGTATGATTTAAAACGTATATATTGTGAATCTAAGAATTCTTCCTGAAAACCTTTTCAAACTTTTTTGTCTATGATATAATGAGTTTATTCACAAACATTATATAAGGAGAATAGTATGTCTGAATCTAATTTTATTCAAAAAGTTGGAGCGGCGTGTAATAAGAAGGAAGATCTCTATCAGAAATCTAAAACGCGCTATGCAGTCCGTTCTATTTTTGCTGGAGGATTTCTTACTTTAAGTACGGCGGTCGGAGCAGTTGCTGCAGACCTGTTGAATACCTTCGTACCTGGATCTGGTCGTTTTCTATTTCCATTCATCTTTGCCTGGGGCTTGGTTTACCTCTTATTCTTAAATGCGGAATTAACCACCTCAAATATGATGTATCTGACGGCGGGTACCTATCTAAAGAAAATTAACTGGAAGAAAGCGTTGGAGATTCTTCTTTATTGTACCTTCTTTAATTTAATTGGTGCTTTAATCGTCGCTTTTCTTTTCAATCAGACAACAGCCTTCGCACATATCGATCCAAAAGGTTTCCTAGCCACGGTAGCAGAAAATAAACTCCAACGAAGCAATCAAGTGGTTTTCTTTGAGGGAGTTATTGCCAATATCTTTGTAAATATTGCTATTCTTTCTTATCTATATTTCAAAGATGAAACAGCGAAGGTGCTCTTAGCCCTATCTGCTATCTATATGTTTGTCTTTATGACCAATGAACACTTGGCTGCCAACTTTGCTTCCTTCTCATTATTAAGCTTTAATTCTGTTTCTAGCCAATTGCCACATTTTGAGTTTTTAAATATTTTACGTCACTATGGTGTCACCTTCTTTGCCAACTGGGTAGGAGGAGGAGTCCTAATGGGACTGGCCTATGCTTGGTTAAATAATATTAAGAGTCTCTACAACGATTAAAAAATATAAAAAAAGTTTGCAAAAGTACTTGCATTCTTTTTTTATATGTGATAAACTATTCTACGGTTTGAAAAAACTGCCTAAGACAGTAGGGGAGCTCGACTCATAAAGATCCTACCGAGGACAAAACGTATCAATTAAAAGAAGCGTATTGTACTTTCGTGTCTAGGTTTGGGCGCGTTTTTCTTTTGGAAAAATTCCCCAAGCAAAATAATTACGGAGGTGAACACACTAATGAGTGAAGCAATTATTGCTAAAAAAGCGGAACTTGTTGACGTGGTAGCTGAAAAAATGAAAGTTGCTGCATCAATCGTCGTTGTAGATTCTCGCGGTTTGACAGTTGAGCAAGATACAGTTCTCCGTCGCAACCTTCGCGGAAGCGAAGTTGAGTTTAAAGTTATCAAAAAAACTCAATCTTGCGTCGTGCAGACTGAAAAAAAGCTGGTCTTGAAGATCTTGCATCTGTATTCGTTGGACCTTCTGCAGTAGCATTTTTCTAACGAAGATGTTATCGCACCTGCGAAAATCTTGAACGATTTTGCAAAAGACGCTGAAGCACTTGAAATCAAAGGTGGTGCAATCGAAGGCGCTGTCGCATCTAAAGAAGAGATTCTTGCACTTGCAACTCTTCCAAACCGCGAAGGACTTCTTTCTATGCTCCTTTCTGTACTTCAAGCGCCAGTGCGCAACGTTGCTCTTGCAGTCAAAGCGGTTGCAGACAACAAAGAAGACGCACTTAATCTTAAGCTACGCAGCGTAGCCTAGCTACAAAAAAATAAAAAAATATAAAATTAAAACTTATTTGGAGGAAATAACAATGGCATTGAACATTGAAAACATTATTGCTGAAATTAAAGAAGCTTCAATCCTTGAATTGAACGACCTTGTAAAAAGCTATCGAAGAAGAATTTGGTGTAACTGCAAATCGCTCCTGTAGCTGTTGTTGCAGACTGGTGTCGCTGACGCAGGTGTCTGCTAAAGATTCATTCGATATCGAATTGACATCTGCAGGCGACAAGAAAGTCGGCGTTATCAAAGTTGTACGTGAAATTACTGGTCTTGGTCTTAAAGAAGCTAAAGAACTTGTTGATGGTGCACCTGGCGTTATCAAAGAAGGTGTTGCTGCAGCTGAAGCTGAAGAAATCAAAGGTAAATTGGAAGAAGCTGGAGCTTCAGTTACTCTTAAATAATAGAGTTTCCAATCAAAATGAAAACCGAGGTTTAGGCCTCGGTTTTTTTGTGCATTCTTTCTTTTATGATTTTTACAAGCCATGTATCATCAAATATTTCATTGAGATACGACAAGATTGTTGTTATAATAGGGATATTCGATGAACTAAGGAGAAGGTATGAAAAATTATAAACAGATTCTTTTGGTTTTAGTTGCTGTTTTTGCAGCAGTCCTCTTGGTAGCCTGTGGTCCAAAAAGTGATAATGGGACTTATGTATTCGAACCCTCAACAGAAGAAGTGAGGGAGATGCTACCAAGTCAACTTGCTTATATCATTACAGATGATTATAAATTTAGGGTTTCGATTATCATTAAGGACAAAGAAGGCGTTATGAAGGTTCAAATAAAATCAAATGTTCAAAATACCAATCAATCCTATGATTTTAAGGTTGGCCAAAAACACAAAATATTTGTAATGAAGAATGACTACAGTGTGACAAAGATGTCGTATCAAATTTCTAATCATACCCTAACCTTTAAGGATGTGAAAGAATCAAAATCGAGTGGTACTGATATTTTTATAAACTATATAAAAATGGCTAAGTTTAAAAAAGTTAAATAATTTAGCGAAGGTAGGTACGGATCCTGCCTTTTTAAACATACAAATATGATCCGTAAAATATATTACAATCATTTTACATTTGCAAAATATTCTTGAGAGTTTGTTGATTTGTTGCTATAATGGTGGTAAATCATATCATTAAGGAGAAGATGATGAAAAATTTTAAACGTCTTTTATTAGCGCTTGTAGCTGTCTTTGCAGCAGTCCTTCTTGTAGCTTGTGGCGCTAAAAGCGATAATGGAACTTATGTTTTTGAGCCAAGCAAAGAAGAGGCTATTAAAATGCTTCCAGATGAGCTTCAGGGATTGGCTGGTGATGGGTTCAATGTAAAAATTTCGATTGCTATTCAGGGGGATAAGGCTGAATACAAGAGTGAAACTGAATTTGCTGGCAATAAAAAAGAAAGTAAGTATGAGTATAAAGTTGACCAAAAGGCAAAAACTATGAAATATGAAGCACAAGGCATGAAAGTAGAGCTTTCTTATGAAATTTCTAATGATGTACTGACGATAAAGAAAGTTAAAAACTCTGTCGTTAGCGATAATGATTTTTTCAGCAATTACTTGAAAGTTGCTAAGTTCAAAAAAGTTAAATAATAAGTAAGGCAGGGTTTATATCCTGCCTTTTTATATGTATTTATGATGATTTTATACTAGGATTCTAACTAATTTTGAATATTTTAGCAAATATCGTATAGTATGAACATAGTTAAAAGAGACACGTTAACAATTCATTGCGATGCAATGGAATTGTTGCTATAATAGGGTTATTCTATGTAATAAGGAGCACTTATGAAAAACGTTAAACAGATTATTTTGGCTTTCGTTGCAATTTTTGCAGCGATACTCCTGGTAGCCTGTGGTGCAAAAGGCGATAATGGAACTTATGTTTATAAACCGACTAAAGCAGAGATGAGGAAAATTCTCAAAGATCAAGGAGCTTCCAGTTCAGATATTGATTCTCTAAACAATAAATATTCCTTGGAGTTGTCCATTGATATTAACGATTCAAAAGGATATTTAAATATTAAAACTGAAAGACCCGGTCATAAAACTGTAGATTCAACAGAAATTAAAGTTAATCAAAAGACTAAAACAATAGGTGCGTTAGAAGGCAAGGGGGAGAAGGTTAGATATAAGATTAAAGGGGACACCCTGACATTGAACTTTACAAAAGATCAAGAATCGACGAATCAATTTGCGTCGTCTCTTCTAAAAAACGCTAAATTCAAACGTACAAAATAATACAAGAGAAGGGCAGAGAGTATCTGCTCTTTTTCTTCTTTAAAACATCTTGAATCGGTATTAAAATAGTGGTAAAATCTGATTATAAAATACATTAGGAGATTGATTATGAAAAATATTAAACGTATTCTTTTAGCTTTCGTTGCAGTTTTTGCAGCAGTCCTCTTGGTGGCATGTGGTGCCAAAAGTGATAATGGGACTTATGTCTACAAACCATCAAAAACTGAACTTAAGAAAATTCTTGAGGAGCAAGGCTTATCAGGTAGTCAATTAGAGTCTATTGGAAACGTTATTAATTTGAAGTTTCTATTAAGATCAAAGATTCTAAAGGAACCCTCAGCATCGCGGGTGAAGTCGCTGGTCAAAAGAATGAGCGATCTTATGATGTCAAAATTAATCAAAAAGAGAAAACAATCTCGTCAAATGATGGTAGTGGAGAAAAGATTACATACAAGGTCGATGGTGACTATTTGACATTTGATCTTTCTAAGTTAAGTAATAGCAACCAAGGGGATCTTATGATTCTTAAAAATGCTAAACTCAAACGCACGAAATAATGCAAGTGAAGAGCGGGGAAACCTGCTCTTTTGCTTTACTTTTATGCCTAGTTTGGTATAATGAATGAGACTACAGATGGGACTGGGGCAGGAATGATTTTCTTTGAAAATGATTTCGTCTCGCTCCCTCTTTTCTGTGTGATCAAGGTTATTATTTATGAAAAAGGAGAATCATCTATGCTATATATTTGGTCTTACTTGAAAAAGTATCCCAAGTGGCTAGCCCTGAATCTATTTTCGGCGGTCCTGTTTGTTATTGTCAATTTGGGCTTGCCAACGGTTCTAGCTCGCATGATTGATGAAGGGATTAACCCGCGTGATGTGGACCGGCTGTATTTCTGGGGCTGGGTCATGTTTGCGATTATTTTGCTTGGGATTGTGGGGCGGATTATCTTGTCTTACGCGGTTGGTCAGCTAACGACCACCATGGTCCGCGATATGCGCAATGACCTCTATGCCAAGTTACAGGAGTACTCGCATCACGAGTATGAGCAAATTGGGGTATCGTCATTGGTCACTCGCTTAACTTCAGATGCCTTTGTTTTGATGCAGTTTGCGGATTCTATGTTGAAGATGGGGGTCATCACACCCTTGATGATGGTTTCCAGTGTTCTCTTGATTCTGACAACCAGTCCTTCTTTAGCGTGGATTGTAGCGGTTTCTGTACCATTTCTTGCTGTCGTCGTTTGGTATGTAGCAGTTAAGACACATCCACTTTCTGAGAAACAACAAAAGACCCTCGACCATCTCAATCAATTTGTGCGTGAAAATTTGACTGGACTTCGTGTGATTCGTGCCTTTGCCCGTGAAGAATTCCAGGAAGAGAAATTTGCTGCTGAAAATGAGGTCTACGCAGAAAACTCGAATAAATTGTTCAAACTAACTGGTTTGACAGAACCCCTATTTGTGCAGATCATCATTGCTATGATTGTGGCGATTGTCTGGTTTGCTTTGGATCCTCTTCATTTCGGTAGTTTGAAAATTGGGGATCTGGTTGCCTTTATTGAGTATAGCTTCCACGCGCTCTTATCTTTCCTCTTTTTAGCCAATCTCTTTACTATGTATCCTCGGACTGCGGTTTCTAGCCGTCGTCTCAAGGAAATCATGGACATGCCCATTTCGATTGATCCAAATGAGAATGGTGTAACAGAAACAGCGTCTCGTGGCTATTTGGAATTTGACAATGTCACCTTTGCTTATCCAGGTGAGACAGAAAGTCCGGTTCTTCACAACATTTCCTTTCAGGCCAAACCTGGCGAAACAATCGCCTTTATCGGATCGACCGGTTCTGGGAAATCTTCACTTGTACAGTTGATTCCTCGATTCTATGATGTAACGCTTGGGAAGATTTTGGTCGATGGTGTGGATGTCCGTGACTACAATCTGAAAGCCCTTCGCCAAAAGATTGGTTTTATTCCGCAAAAAGCCCTGCTCTTTACAGGAACCATTGCTGAGAACCTTCGTTATGGGAAAGAAGATGCTTCTGTACAAGAGCTAGAACAAGCGGCTGAAATTTCCCAAGCCAAGGAATTTATTGACAGTCGTGAGGAACGCTTTGATACGCATTTGGCAGAAGGTGGTAGCAACCTTTCAGGTGGCCAAAAACAACGCTTGTCTATCGCTCGTGCCGTTGTTAAAGATCCAGATGTCTTTATCTTTGATGATTCCTTCTCTGCCCTAGACTACAAGACGGATGCCACTTTGCGCAAGCGTCTCAAAGAAGTTACAGGAGATGCAACCGTCTTGATCGTAGCGCAACGTGTGGGAACCATTATGGATGCGGATCAAATTATTGTCTTGGACCAAGGGGAGATCGTCGGTCGAGGAACCCACGATGAATTGATGGAAAGCAATGAGATCTATCGTGAGATCGCTAATTCCCAGCTCGACAGTCCATCATTAACAGAGGAATAGAAAGGAGAAGCAGATGAAACAAGAACAAAACAGTTTTTCTAGACTATGGACTTACTTGAGAGCCTATCGCTTGGAAGTTTGCTTGTCCATTTTCTTAAAAATTCTAAGTGTTATCATGAGTGTTGTCGAACCCTTTGTTCTGGGGCTTGCGATTACTGAGTTGACAAAAAATCTCATGGATATGGCAAAAGGCCTTGCGGGAGCTGGTCTTAATACCTCCTATATCGCGATTATTATGACGCTCTATCTATTCCGTGGGGTTCTCTATGAGTTAGGATCTTATTATTCCAACTATTTCATGACCAATGCTGTTCAAAAGACTGTTCAGGACATGCGAAATGATTTGTCTCATAAAATCAATCACATTCCGGTTTCCTATTTTGACCGGCATCAGTTCGGAGATTTGCTTGGACGTTTTACTAGCGATGTTGAAACCGTCTCGAATGCCTTGCAACAGTCCTTCTTACAAATCGTTAATGCTATCTTTACCTTGCTCTTTGTTATCAGCATGGTCTTGTACTTAAACATCCAACTGGGACTAGTGGTCATCTTGTCCATTCCGATCACTTATTTCAGTGCTCGATTTATCATGAAAAATCTCAGCCTTACTTCAAAGAGCAGGCAGATGTTTTGGGGGCAATGAACGGCTTTGTTCAAGAAAATTTAACAGGCTTTAACGTCCTTAAGCTCTACGTTCGGGAAAAATCTTCCCAGGAAGAGTTTCATGATATTACCCATCATCTTCAAAAAGTAGGGTTCAAGGCTAATTTCATTTCAGGCTTAATGATGCCGATTTTAAATGGGATTTCAGATTTGACTTATCTCATTATCGCTTTGATGGGTGGCTTGCAAGTGTTAGCAGGTCGTTTGACTGTGGGGAATATGCAGGCCTTCGTTCAATATGTTTGGCAGATCAACCAACCCATTCAAAACTTGACCCAATTGGCAGGTCAGCTACAAAGTGCCAAATCGTCTCTAGACCGGATTTTCCAAGTCATGGATGAACCAGATGAAGTAGCAGATGTGACAGAAACCCTCTCTGGAGATTTGACAGGGCAAGTCAGCTTTAAAAACGTGGATTTCCAATATGTAGCAGACAAACCTTTGATTCGTGATTTCAACCTAGAAGTCAAACCAGGTGAAATGGTGGCCATTGTCGGACCAACCGGAGCAGGGAAAACAACCCTGATTAATTTGCTCATGCGCTTTTACGATGTGACTGCAGGATCGATTACGGTGGATGGTCATGATATTCGTCATCTATCTCGCCAAGATTACCGTAAACAATTCGGAATGGTACTTCAGGATGCTTGGTTATATGAAGGAACCATCAAAGAAAACCTTCGCTTTGGTAATCTCGAGGCAACGGATGAAGAAATTGTAGAAGCTGCAAAGGCAGCCAATGTCGATCACTTTATCAGGACACTTCCTGGTGGTTATAATATGGAAATGAACCAGGAGTCTAGCAATATTTCTCTAGGGCAAAAGCAACTCCTAACCATTGCGCGTGCGCTCCTAGCGGATCCTAAAATCTTGATTTTGGATGAAGCGACGTCTTCTGTCGATACGCGTTTAGAGCTCTTGATTCAAAAAGCGATGAAGAATTTGATGAAAGGGCGGACTAGCTTTGTTATTGCTCACCGCTTGTCTACCATTCAAGAAGCAGATAAAATCCTTGTCCTCAAAGATGGCCAAATCATCGAGCAAGGAAATCACCAATCCTTGTTAGCAGATAAAGGGTTCTACTATGAGCTCTACAATAGCCAATTTTCAAATAAAAAAGCGGAATAAGCGCGTGCCATCAAAAGAGGTTTGAGAAAGCATTCTCAGCCTCTTTTTTCTTACTCACTTTTATTACTACATAAAAAGGTTAATATTTCTGCAACAAATTGATACAGAATATTCACACAATTCACCTTGTTTGTCATGATAATTTTTATTAGGATAGAATCGTTGTAAAAAATAAAAGGAGAAATATGTGATGTATCATTTAAACAAAGATATCATTTTTGGCATTCGCAAGTCTAAGCTTGGAGTCTTTTCTGTCGTAATTGCGATCATGGGGGCTTGTTTTTTGACTGGAAAATCTGTGGCAGCTGATCAAGTTGGAGAGCAGGCACAAGTCCAAACACAAGGGCAAGAAGCGACAACTTCTGATCCCGAAAGCTCTCAAGTAGATACCAGTCAATATGGAGCATCTATGCCTTACACCCGTTATGAAGCAGACAAAGGAAACCTCCTTGGAAAGGCAGAGGTAGAGCAGTCTCAAGACAGTCACTCAACAGCTATTGAAGCTTCTGATCAGACTTATGTCGCTTTAAAAGGAAGGGAGATGGTGTTTCCTTTAAGGTCAATGAACCAGCCAATGCTTTAACCGTACGCTACACGGTACCAGATGGCGCAAGTGGACAACTCGATGTACAGGTGAATGGTCACAGTGTTCAACAATTGGATCTTTCATCTACGTCTAACTGGCAGTACTTGAATGACAAAGGTGTACACGATAGTTTCCAGGCGGATACACTCGCTCGGTTCCAATTTGATGAAGTACACAGCCTACTTCCAGGAGTTCAGCTTCAAAAAGGAGATGTGGTTTCACTGGTGAAAAACAAGTCAGACGACGTCCATTATGGCCTTGACTTTGTGGAATTCGAGCAAGCTCCAGACCCGATTGCTCAAGGGGACAATGCTATCAATATTGTTTCTAAAGGAGCTACGCCAAACGACGATACTGATGACAGCCAGGCCCTCTATGATGCGATTTATGAAGCTAAACAAACCGGAAAGAATGTCTATATCCCAGCTGGGCGATTTAATCTCAATCGAAAAGTCGGTATCGATGCTTCTGATATGAAGATTTCAGGGGCTGGTATCTGGCATACCCAACTGCATTTCACTAGCGACCTAGCTGGTGGCGGTGGTTTTGACTTCCTTCATCAAGATAACCATGTTGAATTTAGCGATGTCTATCTATCCTCCAACCTCCGTTCACGCTATGGTGAAAACGCTCAGTACAAGGCCATTTCTGGAACACCAGGGAAGAACTCTCATATTCACGATATTTGGGCCGAACACTTTGAAGTTGGCATGTGGATTGGCGATTATGCTGGCAAAAATGATATGAAGTACACAGATGGTCTAGTAGTAGAAAATGTCCGTTTGCGAAACAATTTAGCTGACGGAGTTAACTTCGCCCAAGGGACTAAGAATTCGATTGTCCGCAATTCTAGTATCCGTGGGAATGGAGATGACGGACTTGCCAGCTGGTCAAGTATTGCAGATGGGACAGAATCGGCAGTAGCAGAAAATAATAAATTCTTGCACAATACGATTGAACTCGGTTGGCGCGCTGGTGGTGTTGGGATCTTTGGTGGAAAAGGCCATGAGATTGCCTACAATCGGATTAAAGACAATATCGGTGATGCTGGAATTCGCTTGACGACTGTCTTTAAGGGCCATAACTTTGATCTGAATGAAGAAGGGATTCGGGTTCACCACAATCTCTTGGAGCGCACAGGAACGAAGAGCGATATCTACAACAAGCATCGTGGATCGATTGATGTTGAAACGCGCTATGGAGATATTAAAAATGTCACCATTGAGGACAATGTATTTGTAGCGCCATTTGATACAGGTGTGACCGATCACCTCAATCCAAATGGAGGTATCCTAAACCATGTCGAAGTCAGAAATAATCAAACCATGAGTCAACTCTCTCATTCAGCTCAAGGAGGACTATCTGCTCCTGCTTCAAAACCAGTTGTACAAGCCTTGAAGGTGAAAGAAAAACCCCTTCAAACAGGCGCAGTGAAAGCTTCCCTTCAACCATCGAAAGTTCAACCGTCTAAAAAACAAACCGGTCTGAATCTTAAACAAGCAAAGACAGTCACTAAAACAGTCAAACCTAACTATGTCTTAAAAGCAACAAATTCCAAGCAAAAGAGCTTTTGAAAGCTCCGAGCGCTTTATTCCTTTACCGGATGATGGGGTTAACTCAAACGGTTTAAGAAGGATGGAAATCCTGGATACAATTCCAGGATTTTTTTGCTTGCTGCTAGTCCTTCATTGACAGTGAGAAGGCATATCGGTATACTAGGTGTAATCTAGTTAGGAGGCTATTATGAATATTCGTCCCGTTCAGCTTAGCGATGCAGCAGCTATCCGAGCGATTTACCAACCTTATGTGACAGAGACAGCCATTACCTTTGAGGTTGATGTACCGACTGTCCAGGAGTTTGAAGGCCGCATCACAAAAACGCTGACCCAATTTCCTTATTTGGTTGCAGAAGTGGATGGGAAAGTTGTGGGGTATGCCTATGCCTCGACCTATTATGCACGCGCTGCCTATGATTGGACCACTGAATTGTCTATTTATCTAGCAAAAGAAGCGCGTGGACAAGGGATTGGATCGGCCCTTTATACGGCCTTAGAAGAGGAGTTGCAAGCACGTGGCTACTTACGCTTTCTGGCTTGTATCGCAGTTCCGAACGAAGCGAGCATTTCCATGCATGAAAAGCGGGGTTATGTTCAAGTCGCTCACTTCCCAAAAATTGGCTATAAGTTTAACAAATGGCATGATATCGTCTGGATGCAAAAAACCATAGACGGTCCTGTTAGGAAAATTCAGTAGAAATCACGACATTTGTAAATCGCAATAGCTAATTATCCCTGACTTTTTCATAGGCTAAAATGATACTAATAAAATTACTGAAAGAGACCGGAAAGTTGTGATGATCTCCCCTACATGAAAGGAGCTTATATGACTCAAGAACAGAGTGCTAGACTGTTACCCCAAAAGCCCTCCAGATGGGCCAAAATTCTACTTAACCGAAAGGTTCCCATTCTCCTGTTCTTCTTACTGGAATTGGCCTTTCTTGTCTTTTCATATCTCAGCCTACAAGAGCATTTCCCATCCATTATCTTATGGGAACACTTGTTGAGTGTTTTTACCTTCTTTTATTGCTCAATCGTTCCATGGACTCTCGTTCCAAACTGTCCTGGGTTGATTATCATTGCCCTCTTTCCCATTTTTGGGACCGCCTTGCTCTATTTTTCGTTAGCTGATTTTGGGTGTGAGACGCTTTGAAGAAAGCGTCTTGAGGATGCTACAGTGCAGGCATCCGACTATTTAGCTACCGATCCAGAGGTTGCTGATTATCTATCCCAAAGTGATAGCCAACTGCAAAGACTGGCTTATTTTCTGGAGCATAGTCCTGCTCATTTTCCAATTTATAGAGATACTAAAGTGACTTATTTCCAACTTGGAGATGATATGCTTCCGGCCTTGTTGGAGGATCTGAAAAAGGCAGAGCGTTATATCTTTATGGAGTATTTCATCATTGATGAAGGCATCATGTGGGGAGAGATATTAGCCATCTTGGAGGAGAAGGCTAAGGCAGGACTGGACGTTCGTGTTATGTTTGATGGGATGAATGAGATGACCACCTTATCCTACGATTATATCGAGAGGTTACACAAGGTTGGTATTAAAGCTCAGACCTTCTCGCCAATTAAGCCAGTTTTATCGACCTATTACAACTATCGAGACCACCGAAAAATAACAGTGATTGATGGTCAAGTTGCTTATACTGGTGGCGTTAATATCGCTGACGAGTATGTTAATAAACGAGAACGCTTTGGCCATTGGAAGGACACGGCCCTTCGCTTAGATGGTTCAGCAGTTCAAACGCTAAAAGCTCTCTTTTTGACCATGTGGACAGTGACTGGAATAGAAGATAAAACGGATATGGAGCACTATCTACAAGAAAAACCTCAACAAAGAAAGAGTCAGGGCTTTGTACTCCCTTATGGCAATTCACCGCTGACCTACCACAAGGTTGCCGAAAATGTTTATTTACATCTTCTGAATACATCAACTAATTATGTCTATATCATGACGCCTTATCTGATTTTGGATGATGAATTGGTCAGAGCCATGACCTTTGCGGCCAGACGAGGTGTAGATGTTCGTATCATTATGCCAGGGATTCCAGATAAACAGTATGCCTTTGATATTGCGACGACCTATTTTAAAGTCCTCTTGGATGCTGGCGTCCGTATTTTCCGTTATACCCCAGGCTTTGTCCATGCTAAAGTTTATGTTTCTGACGCCAAACAAGCTGTGGTAGGTACCATTAACACTGATTACCGGAGTCTCTATCAAAATTTTGAAGATGGGGTCTATCTCTATAAAAATCTGGAAGTGCTTAACATAGAACAAGATTTTGAGAAAACCCAGGCGCTCTCAGAGGAAGTCACTCTGGAAAGTTTGTCAAAAATGCCTATAGCACATCGTCTAGGTGGCTATCTCTTTTCTCTGATTGGACCATTGATGTAAAAAAGAAGAAATCATATGGATACAAACATTCTTTTGAAATTGTTAGAAGACCAAGCTGATTCAACGAAAGTCCCAGCAATGGAAGCTTATATGAAAAATAAATTCAGCTTTCTTGGCGTTCAAAAACCAATTCTCAAAAAGATTGAAAGAGAGTTTTTTAAGCCTTTCATAAAAAATCCAATTGATTGGACTTTTGTGGAAGAGTGTTGGCAGCAACCTTACCGTGAGTTTCAATATATTGCTATGGATTATCTGGATAAAAAGAAGAAGGAGCTTAGACCTGAAGATTTTTCAAAGCTAAAGGAATTGGCTCAAACCAAATCATGGTGGGACAGTATAGATCAGTTGGACCGTATCATCGGGGAGATTACTTTTCACTACCCAGAAACCAAGAATATCATGCGTCAATGGAGTCTGGATGAGGATTTTTGGTTGAGACGTATTGCCATCGACCACCAGCTTATGCGTAAAGAATTGACTGATACAAACCTCTTAGCTGAGGTTATCTGTAACAACTTTGGACAGACTGAGCTTTTCATTAACAAGGCTATCGGTTGGAGTTTGCGCAATTACTCAAAGGTAAATCCTGATTGGGTTCGAGCTTTTATTGATCAACATGCTAGTCAAATGGCATCTCTTAGCATTCGTGAGGGAAGTAAGTATTTATAGAAATCAAGAGCTTGACTCTTGCGTTCATTATGCTAGAATAGAAACATGCGATGAGTCGATTGGCTCTTTAGAGCCTTTTGCGCTGAGGAGGTCTACATTAAATTGTAACGCAGGAGCGGACCTTGAGTAGTTGTGTGAACCGGCTGTTCTCACCGAAAGGTGCCTCGAATCCCTTACCATTTGGTATGGGATTTTTTTGTTTGTTCCTTAGCTGAGGAGCTTTTCGGTTAGATTGGTTATCTAATCTGTTGTCCAATAAACCCTTCTAAAAAAGAAGAGACTACCATAGTATGTTTGCTCTAATTTTATCACAGTGGTATAATAGGTGAAAAGATATAGTCCTATCTTTCATACCACCCATGGAAAGGAGATGTCTATGGAAGTTGAACAAAACCAGTCAAAGACTAGATGGTCGCAAGAAAAATTTCAGCGAATTAGTGAGCTGGAAAATTCAAAAGAGTATCAAGACCGGCTGATTCTTATGAAGGAACAGATGAAGAGCAATCTTCATTGGAGGGCCGTCACCATTCTTGGTATTATTTTAGCTATACTATCTTTCCTACTTTTTAGATTGCGATCAGTTATTATCATTCTTCCTGTTCTCGTTTTCTATTATTTACCTCAATACAAAAAAAGGCAGGCTTTATTCGGGGATAATGTTAGGTCCAATGACGAAATTTATATTAACGATTTTCTCTGTCCTATTCTGAAAGAAGTCTTTCCTCAAGCAGAGTTAACCTTGACAGCTAACTATGCTATGGATGCTTTACAGGTAGTTAGTCCTCGGTCAACCAAGTTTAATCTCTTTAATCAACTGTCCTTCTATGATGAAAGTAATCTCACAGTCGCCAACCTTTATGCTCACCATACAGAGACCAGGTATGAAACAGACTCAAATGGACACACCAGAACCGTTCAAGAAGAAGTGACTGATTTCGTTGGTCAACTCTTTCTCTAAAGGCTCCGAGTCCCTTCCCAGGACATATTCGGGTAGTTCCAACCAAGAAATTCCTCTTTTTCAAAAGAGAAGTAAAGGGAGCCTATCCAGGTCCTGGGAAAAACGAAGTCCAAATTGAAACAGAAGATATCCAGAACAATGAGAACTACAATATTTATTGTACAGATGAATTTGCTGCTCGAAAATTTTTGAAGCCTAAGGTATTAGACTGGTTCGATAGGCAGATTGCTCAAAATGCGATGTGTGTCTACTTGGTAGAGGATCGTCTCTATATTTCCTTGTATACCAATCGCTATATTTTCCCAACACCAAGAAAGAAACAAGATGTTGAAAATCTTTCCTTAGCTGCAGAGTATCAAAAGCTCTGTATGGAGATTGACATCATCGATGAATTAACCAATATTTTTAAAGGAGAATGACTATGTCAGGTTTAGTAATTGCTCTTATTATTTTTGCTCTAGTAGTTGTTATGTGGTTTATCGGAGAAAGCAATCGCTTGAACCGTTATCAGGTCATGATTGATGAGTCAAAGAAAACCGTCGATATTACCCTGGTCAAACGTTACGATACCATTTCGGAAATGCTAAAAGTAGCCAAAGCCTTTGCCAAACATGAACAACAGATTTTCACTGATTTAGTTGCTTTACGTCAAGGAGCATCTATCCAAGAATCTAACCAAGTTATTACCAATCAAAATGATGTCTTGGCACAAATTCGTGCAGTTGCTGAAAACTATCCAGAGCTCTTGTCTTCTAACCAATTCTTGGCCTTGCAAAAGGAAATTGCTGACGAAAATGAAGATCTTGCTGCAGCGAAGCGAATTGTCAACAGTAATGTCAGTCACATCAATCAAGAAATTGTTTCATTTCCGGCGTCTATCGTAGCAGGTGTAAAGGGAATCCATCAAGTTCCGTTTCTTGCTGAAGAAACACAAGGTAAGAAAGATTTAAGTGACTTGAATTATGACCTTGACTAAATAGATATTTATTATAATTAACCATCAAAAATCCTGGTCTTAGAATCAGGATTTTTTCCTTCTGTTGGTACTTTTCATTTATGACAAAAAATTGTATAATAGTACAAATACTCAATTTTTAGAAAATTTTGAAAGAGGATTTACTATGGGATACACAGTTGCTGTTGTCGGTGCTACAGGTGCCGTTGGTGCTCAAATGATCAAAATGTTGGAAGAATCTACTCTTCCAATCGATAAGATTCGCTACCTTGCGTCTGCACGTTCTGCAGGAAAAGTTTTGCAATTTAAAGGGCAAGACGTGACCATCGAAGAAACGACTGAAGATGCTTTTGAAGGGGTTGATATTGCCCTTTTCTCAGCTGGTGGTTCAACATCTGCCAAATATGCACCTTATGCGGTGAAAGCAGGCGCAGTAGTGGTTGATAACACTTCATATTTCCGTCAAAATCCGGATGTCCCATTGGTTGTTCCTGAAGTGAATGCACATGCGCTTGATGCTCATAACGGAATTATCTCTTGTCCAAACTGTTCAACCATCCAAATGATGGTCGCTCTTGAGCCGGTTCGTCAAAAATGGGGCTTGGACCGTATCATCGTGTCTACTTACCAAGCTGTATCAGGGGCTGGTATGGGAGCTATTCTTGAAACCCAACGTGAGTTGAAGGAAGTCTTGAATGATGGTGTCAACCCACGCGATGTCCAAGCGGAAATCTTGCCATGCGGTGGTGATAAAAAACATTACCCAATTGCTTTCAACGCTCTTCCACAAATCGACGTCTTCACAGAAAATGACTATACTTACGAAGAAATGAAGATGACGAATGAAACCAAGAAAATCATGGAAGATGATAGCATTGCCGTTTCAGCAACTTGTGTGCGGATTCCAGTCTTGTCAGCTCACTCAGAGTCAGTCTATATTGAAACAAAAGAAGTGGCACCAATTGACGAAGTGAAAGCTGCTATTGCTGCCTTCCCAGGTGCAGTCCTTGAAGACGATGTTGCTCACCAAATCTACCCACAAGCCGTTAATGCGGTCGGTTCACGCGATACTTTCGTTGGACGGATTCGTAAAGACTTGGATGCTGAAAAAGGGATCCACATGTGGGTTGTTTCAGATAACCTCCTTAAAGGAGCTGCTTGGAACTCAGTCCAAATCGCAGAAACTCTTCACGAACGTGGACTCGTACGACCAACAGCTGAATTGAAGTTTGAATTGAAATAGGGAGCAAAACAGAAATCAGTAACTCGAAGAGTTTGATTTCGTAGTTTTGCCCCCGCACAGTTGATTAGGTTATCTTTAGGTATTTGATAGCATGTTAATACTTAAGAAAGAACTTACTTCGTAAGTCTTATCTGCCACCTCAAAGCATTGCTTTGAGCAATCAATCACTGCGTCAGGATTCAGAAATCAGTAACTCGAAGAGTTTGATTTCTTCCTTAGTTATTTATCGAATCAACTTGTTTTATAAACAGATCATGAGGCAAAGGCAAGCAGACCCCAGCCTCTTTCTTATATAGAGAAAGGTTTTTCTATGTCTTATAATGATTTAAAAGATTGTAAAATCATCACCGCATTTATCACCCCCTTCCATGAAGATGGAACCATTAATTTTGATGCTCTTCCTGCCTTGATCGAGCACCTCTTGGCACATCATACAGATGGGATTCTCTTAGCTGGAACGACTGCGGAAAGTCCAACTCTGACCCACGATGAGGAATTGCAACTCTTTGCGGCCGTTCAAAAGATTGTCAATGGTCGAGTTCCTTTGATCGCTGGTGTCGGAACCAATGAAACCCGCGACTCGATTGAGTTCGTTAAAGAAGTGGATGCTTTTGGTGGCTTTGCAGCAGGATTGGCTATCGTCCCTTACTACAACAAACCATCTCAAGAAGGAATGTATCAACACTTTAAAGCGATTGCGGATGCATCTAATCTTCCGATTATTATCTACAATATTCCTGGACGCGTGGTAGTAGAAATGACACCTGAAACCATGCTTCGTTTGGCAGAACACCCAAATATCATTGGGGTCAAAGAGTGTACAACTCTTGCTAATATGGCCTATTTGATTGAACACAAGCCAGAAGAATTTCTCGTCTATACAGGGGAAGATGGAGATGCTTTCCATGCGATGAACCTTGGGGCTGATGGAGTGATCTCAGTGGCTTCTCATACAAATGGAGATGAAATGCATGAGATGTTCCAAGCGATTGAACACAATGATATTAAAAAGGCTGCAGCCATCCAACGTCAATTTATCCCTAAAGTCAATGCTCTCTTCTCTTATCCGAGTCCAGCTCCTGTCAAAGCTGTCTTGAACTATATGGGCTTTGAAGCAGGGCCAACTCGTTTGCCATTGGTGCCAGCACCAGCAGAAGAAGCGAAGCGCATTATCAAGGTTGTAGTAGATGGGGATTACCATGCATCTAAAGAGATCATTACGGGAGTTTTAAGACCGGATTATTAATGTGTAATTGCAGGATTTTTTGTTTGAACATGAATAAATTAACATCCCAATGAATGAATCTATTTTTTGAAAGACCTTTGATTCTTAGCAAAAAAATTATATAATAAAGTAGTAGGTCTTCATTTCTTTATAAAGGAAATGGAGTATTCATGAAAATTTAAAATAAAGGAGACTCCGATGGAAGTCATTAAACGTAGTGGAGAAGTGGTTGAATTCAACCCAGATAAAATTTACCAAGCTATTTTGAAAGCTGCGCAAGTTGTCTATGTTTTGACAGATGATTTGCGACAAAACCTAGCTCAAGTAACGAAGAAAGTTGCCATGGATTTGGATGAAGCTCAAGTGGAACGCGCAACTATCAGTATGATCCAATCATTAGTGGAACAACGCTTGCTGGGAGCAGGCTATATTACCATTGCAGAACACTACATTTCTTATCGCTTGCAACGCGATTTGGAACGGAGTGGTTATGGTGATCACATCGCCGTGCATTTGCATTTTGAGCAAATTCGATAAGCTAGATAGTGCTCGCGAGGTAACGCCATCGTGTTTGAACCACCCTTATAGGGTGGTTTGACTGTCTAGCCAATTAGTTTATTTCGAAAGGTTTACATGTATGCAAAACCCAACCATCTATACCTATCTCAATCAGGATTTTACAGCTATTCCACTTTTTGATGGATTGAGCGTCGATGGTATTTCTCAAGAAAGTCAGGCAGATTTGCATTTGGCTGATGATTTTCAGTCCCCCTCTAAAGCTGTTTTCCATTTTCTAAACGGTCAATGGTTTCTTGAATGTTTGTCTGGGATGATCGAGGTGGATGGTGTCACCTATCCGAAAAACCAACGTGTTTTATTAAATCATCGTTCCATTATCCACCTTTGTGACGCCGACGGCCATATTTTTCGCTCAAAATTCATTATTGTTGGAATGCAATCCCTTGAATGGAAGACCATTGCAAAAGATGCTTTTCCGATGGATCTGTCCTCGCTTGCTAGGATTGATTGTGCAGTATTATCAAATCAGTTGGTTGTCCAACTAGGAGAACAGATTATTTACCAAGATCTTCAGGCAGCAGCTGCAGATCCATCAGTTTCAACTAGGGAGCGCAAGGATTTTTCTCATTCATCACTAACGATTGCTATTCAAGATGTAACGGTCGGAAATCTCTTAAATCGTAAGACCATCCTCAAGGATATTCAGGTGGAATTTAAACCCAAGGAAATGATCTTAATTCTGGGTGGCTCTGGTGCTGGAAATCAACCTTTATGGAAGCAGTGACAGGACTTGTTCATTCAAATACCAGTGCTTATTTTAATGGCGTAGATCTGTTAAATGATGGAAAAAAACAAGGTGTCATCACCCTGGCTCCTCAATCCCCTGACGAGCATTACCGCATGGAAGACACGGTCTATAAGAATCTCGAAGATGCAGCAAAGCTCTACGGTCCATCCGAATTAGCAGACAATCCTGAACTTCGTAAAGAAGAAGTGCTATCTGTTCTGAGAAAACTGGACTTAGAATCTGTCAAAGGATCCAAGTGTTCTTCTCTATCTGGCGGACAAAAGAAAAAACTCACGATTGCTATGGAATACATCACGCGCCCTGAAATCCTCTTTATGGATGAGCCGGATTCTGGTGTCGATGGGAGTATGGTCATGGAGGTCATGACCACATTGAGAGAGATTACAGATGAAGGAAAAATCTTATGTGTCATCACGCATACGCCCGATCGTATTCGTCATCTCTTTGACAAGGTCATGGTGGTCGGAAAGAGTTCGGAAGGCTGTGGTAGACTGTGTTACTTTGGCTCCGTAGACAATGCCCTGAAAGTCTTTGCTGCTCAGAGTTTAGAAGAAATCGTCCATAAAATTTCAGGTGCTGAAAATGCAACTCTTGTTGACCAATATGTTCAATGGTTTGAAAATGAAAGGAGAGGTGGCCATGCTGGATAAGAAGCAAGTCTCGATTTATTTTAGAAAATTCCTTCGACTCCTTCTTAACAAAAAATCGTTGTTTTTTGTCTTAGAAGCGATTCTTCTTCCTTTCATCATTTCGATCGCTTTTGATGCCAATGAAGTTTTTGCTAAATACCATATTACGAGAACTTGTTCCATTATGTTTATTTCTGCAGCACTCTGGATTGGTCTCTTTAATTCAGTGACCAGTATTTGTAATGAGCGTAAAGTTATCAAGTTTGAGTACCAAATTAAAGGCTTGTCCTTGCCTTCTTATGTGACGGCGCGCGTGCTAACAGAGTTGGTGCTTTGTTTCGCGGAAGCGATCTTAATGATTGGAACCATTGTTGTGCGCTATCCACGTATCCAAGGAAACAGTAGCCAGATATTCCTTTTTGGGATCACTTTGTTTTTGGTGATCTTTACTTCAGATATGTTGGCCTTATTGATTTCAGCCTTTGTTAAAAAATCATCCCAAGCGATGACAGCCATGCCGCTAGTATTGATGGTTCAATTGCTGTTTTCCAATTTTCTCCAATCCTTAGATGAGAAAATTCCATTTTTAGTCTGGATCTCACATGCGACCATTACGAGATGGGGAACAACGGCCTTCTTTCGGATTGCAAACATGAATAATATGGTCCCGTCTCAAGGTCATACTGACTGGCAAGTTTATCAAAAAGATGGGGTAGGAACCTATGCTTATGATCTACTTGCGATTCTTGGAAATTGGGGAGTCTTGCTTGCTTTTGCAGCTCTATTTATAGTCGCAACTTCCCTCGTATTGACTTCTGTCCGTAAGGACGCTCGATAAAAAATAAGGAGATGATTTATGAAAAACTGTACCAATTGCCAGGCACCTATCAATGCTGGTGATGCCTTTTGTTCTAAGTGTGGAGCTAAAGTTCAAGTAGCTGCCCAAGCTGAACCAAAAGCTGTTACGTTTCAACCAAAGACAGTGCAATTAGGGCCAACTCCCACTCAAGCCCCAGCACCTAAAAAAACCAAAAGAAACATGAAAGGAATTTTAGCAGGGATTTTTGTACTTCTTGCTATCATTACTGTTGCAGGTTATTTCTTTTTAAACCGTGGTAGTAGTGACACCATTAATTTAGAGGACTATGTAAAGCTAAAATTTGAGGGGAATGATGGTGAAGGCTATATTGTTGAGAAGTCAGTTAGTTTGAACAAGGAAAATTTAGATCGGGATATCAAGAAAAAGATAGAAGCAGAAGGCTTGAATACTGAGAGTTCAAACTACAATATCGATCAGCTTGTTTCAAAAGTAGAATTTAGTGTTTATAAAGGGGATGAACTGATCGATGTAAAAGAACGCAAGAACCTAAACAATCATGATAAAATTACAGTCAAATTACTTTACGATAAAAGCGATCTTGAAGACATGATACCTGGCCTTCACTTTACTGGTACATCTGTAACTCAGGAGGCAGATCTTATCCCGCTTGTAGGGATTGACCCCTTTAAGGGTTTTTATCCAAAAATCAAGGGCATTTCTCCAAATGGAAGTTTATCAAAACCATCTAAATTTGAAGGAAAAGATCTAGAAATTATTGCAAAAGCAACCGCTAACTATGGCTTCCCATTTGATTATTATCTGAACGGTAAAGAAGTTTCAAGTAATGATCCCATTGCAGTTGGAGATGAAATCGAAATTCGTCTCAATGAAAGTGGTAAAAATGCATTGAAAAAGAAGGTCAAACTGTTGAGAAAGGAAAAGATAGCAAGAAATACAAGGTCACCTTGGCTGATTTTGAGGAAGGGGCTTATGTGACTTCCTTGTCAAAAGTGGATGAGGATACACAAGAAGCCATCTCTAAAAATGTAGAGGATGCAGCAAAGGCTTATGCGGCTGACCGCAATTATAAAGACCTTCCAAAATTTGAAGGGATGGCTTTTGCGGCAATCAAAGATGGGGTTGATTGGGGAGGGACATTTGATTCCAAAATTCCACAAATGGTCTATGTATACTCTATTACCAATACATCTTATGGTAAATCAAAAACAAGTTATTTTGTCATTTCAAAGATAGCGGTTATTGAACAGGTCGAAAATCATGGAAAAGCCAACGTTCATAAAAAACCTGGAAAAACCATTCAAACCTTTGAGAAAAATGCTAAGAAGTACGACTTCAAAAGCATGTCTGATGAGAATGACTTGAAGAACTACTTTACTAGAAATATCGACACCTATACCTATACAATGGACGATCAATTGAAATCGTTGATAAATTGGACAGAATAGAAGAAAAAGAAGTTACTTCGGTAGCTTCTTTTTAGTATTTTATTAATCACAGTGATTCCAGAAAACATGGTATAATAGAGGAGATTGAACTGGAAAGGAAGTGAGATTATGGCAACTATTCAATGGTTTCCTGGACACATGTCCAAAGCTAGAAGACAAGTACAAGATAGTTTAAAATTCGTGGATTTTGTGACGGTTTTGGTAGATGCTCGTTTGCCCCTATCAAGCCAAAATCCTATGTTAACAAAAATTGTTGGTGATAAGCCCAAATTAATGATTTTGAACAAGGGTGACTTGGCAGATCCTGTCGCAACAAAAGAATGGCAGGACTATTTTGAATCTCAGGGGATCAAAACCTTGGCGATCAACTCCAAAGAGCAATCTACGGTTAAGAAGGTCACAGATGCTGCTAAGAGTTTGATGGCTGATAAAATTGCCCGTCAAAAGGAACGGGGGATTCAGATTGAAACCCTTCGGACCATGATCATCGGGATTCCTAATGCTGGGAAATCAACTTTAATGAACCGCTTAGCAGGGAAAAAGATTGCTGTTGTTGGAAATAAACCAGGGGTAACCAAGGGGCAACAATGGTTGAAAACCAATAAGGATCTCGAAATTTTGGATACCCCAGGGATTCTCTGGCCTAAGTTTGAAGATGAAGAAGTGGCCTTAAAGCTCGCTTTAACAGGCGCCATCAAGGACCAGTTGCTTCCGATGGATGAAGTAACCATCTTTGGTCTCAACTATTTTAAAGAGCATTATCCAGCTGTTTTGCAGGAACGTTTTAAACAAATGGATCTGGAACAAGAAGCTCCTGAAATCATTATGGAGATGACCCAAAAATTAGGATTTCGCGAGGATTACGACCGCTTTTACCAACTCTTTGTCAAAGATGTTCGCGATGGGAAATTGGGACGGTATACGTTGGATCGCGTAGGGGAAATTGATGGCAACCATTAAGGAAATTAAAGAGCAATTAGCAAACATCCAGCGGTTAGACGATCCTTTATTGACTGAATTGGAACAGGATAGCCGATCTGGGGTGATCCAAGCGATCGCAAAGCAAAAAAGAGAGATCCAAAAACGGATAGATGAAGATGAGCGCTTGGAAGGAATGCTGGTCTATGAAAAAGAATGCTATGCACGTGGGATTGATCTTATTGCAGGTGTGGATGAAGTGGGACGCGGCCCATTAGCGGGTCCAGTTGTTGGAGCTGCTGTGATCTTGCCGAAAGCTTGTAAGATTCCAGGACTCAACGATAGTAAAAAGATTCCAAAATCCAAGCACAAGGAAATCTATGAGGCTGTGCTCCAAGAAGCTATTGCGATCAGCATTGGCGTCAAGGACAATCACGTGATTGACCAAGTCAATATCTATGAAGCTACGAAGCTAGCCATGATGGAGGCCATTGGTCAGCTAGAGCCTCAACCCCAGCATCTTTTGATTGATGCTATGAAGTTAGATCTTCCAATTTCCCAAACTAGTATCATCAAAGGGATGCTAACTCCTTATCCATTGCTGCAGCATCCATCGTAGCTAAGGTGACTCGGGATCAGATGATGGAAGAGTTTGATAAAGAATATCCGGGTTATGATTTTTGCGCAGAATGCTGGCTATGGGACAGCTAAGCATCTGGCTGGCCTCGACAGGCTGGGAGTGACTCCTATCCATCGGCGTTCATTTGAACCCGTCAAATCAATGTGTGAGGATTAGGCTATGCTATTTACTATCGATATCGGAGGGACCTTTATAAAGTACGGTCTGATGGACGCAGACTATCAATTGGTTCATACAGACAAGATCCCAACACCACCTACGATTGAGGAGTTTTGGCAAGGTTTAGAAGGAATCGTTGCTCCTGTACGTGAAGAAATCGAGGGGATCGCCATTTCATGCCCTGGTGAGATCCAAAAGAGCCTTGGCTTTGTCTTTAGGGGAGGTCTCATTCCATATTTACGCGGCATTCCTCTAGCAAGTAGACTCGAACAAACATTTCAAGTACCTGTCACCGTTCTTAATGATGGAGAAGCTGCTGGTTTAGCGGAAGCAAGGCTTGGTAATCTAAAAGATTGTCCTTGCGGTACGACCTTGGTCTTAGGGACAGGAGTAGGCCTTGCTCTTCTTTCTAACGGCGACCTATTGAGAGGATGGCAACTGACAGAATACATTCGGTCTTTTGATAAGGCAGAAAGAACACCAGAAAATCGCCGCTTTCATCGCGAACTCTTTTTGCAAGGCATTTCCAATCTTTTGGAAAACACCGGTTCAGCTGTTCAATTTGTTGAGAAGGCTAGTCACATCTTGAACCTAGAAAAGACAGATGGTATAGCTGTTTTCAAGGCTCTTGATCAAGGAGGCCATGAGGAGCTGATATCCTTGTTTCAGGCTTATTGTCACGATATTGCTATTCTGATCCTTAACCTTCAGTCTTTGCTCTTGCTTGAAAAAGTGACGATTGGAGGGGGTATTAGTAGTCAACCACTACTGATCGATGAGATCAGTCGACAATACCATAACCTACTCTCTCAAAAGGGGCATAAACAATTTGAGGCCTTGCCGATCCAAGCGGCTCGCTTCCACAATGAAAGCAATTTGATTGGTGCGGCATCTTACTTTTATTCTTCGACACATCAAAAAAAGTTCTAGAAATAGGGCTTTTTTTCTTTTCTTTTTCGAATTAATAAGTGAGAGGAAGTGGAAGGTGACCATGGAGAAATTTGAAATCTTTAAATTAAAAGAAGCCGGTTTATCAAATGAGCAAGTATTGAGAGTCTTGGACTACTGTAGGAAAGACCAAGTATTACCAAGCTTAGAAGTGATAGCAAGGATCGCTCGCTGTCGCAGTATTATTCATTTTGTAGACAAATACAGGCAACTGGATGAAGACCATTTACACAAGGAGTTTGAACGGTTCCCGTCTCTATCCATTTTTGATCCTGAATACCCTGAGGAATTGCTACAGATCTACAATCCTCCTGTACTCCTTTTTTACCAAGGAAATTTGCAACTGTTAACCAGACCGAAGATTGCAGTTGTTGGAGCTCGAGAGACCACGCGAGAAGGGGTGCGATCTGTAGAGAAAATTATTAAGGAACTTGGGAATGAACTGGTCATTGTTAGTGGACTTGCTAAGGGAATTGATGCGACAGCTCATTATGCCAGTATACGAAATGGTGGCAAGACCATCGGAGTGATTGGAACGGGACTAGATGTCTTTTATCCAAAGAGCAATCAAAGACTACAGGTGCATATGGGAGAACACCATCTGATCTTGAGCGAGTATGGTCCAGGGCAGGCCCCACTTAAGTTTCATTTTCCTGAGCGAAATCGCATCATTGCAGGTCTCTGTCAGGCAGTGATTGTGGCAGAGGCGCGACTCCGTTCAGGGAGTTTGATTACTTGTGAGCGTGCTATGGAAGAAGGCAGAGACGTTTTTGCTATTCCAGGAAATATTTTAGATGGAAAATCTGCAGGCTGCCATCACCTGATTCAAGAAGGCGCAAAGCTTGTCACATCAGGCCAGGACATTCTTGATGAATTGAAATACGAATTGTGATTTTCCTATAGGAGAAGTTCCTAGTTGACATCTTTCTTAAAATGTATTAAACTCAATGAGATTTATACAATACAGAGGGATAAAACGTGGTAACAAAAAAAAAAAGCAGTACAACCAAGAAAAATTTGGTGATTGTGGAGTCTCCTGCGAAGGCCAAAACAATCGAAAAATACCTTGGTCGTAACTACAAAGTCATGGCTAGTGTGGGCCATATTCGGGACCTGAAAAAATCAACCATGTCGATTGACTTCGACAATAACTATGAACCGGAGTATATCAATATTCGCGGAAAAGGTCCTTTGATCAATGATTTGAAAAAAGAAGCTAAAAAAGCCAAACAAGTCTTTCTCGCAAGTGACCCGGATCGCGAAGGAGAAGCTATTTCTTGGCATTTAGCGCATATTTTGAACTTGGATGCCAAGGAAAAGAACCGTGTGGTCTTTAACGAAATCACCAAGGATGCCGTTAAAAATGCCTTCAAAGAACCGCGCCAAATCGATATGGACTTGGTCGATGCCCAACAAGCACGTCGGGTCTTGGACCGGATTGTAGGGTATTCAATTTCGCCTATTCTTTGGAAAAAGGTTAAAAAAGGACTTTCTGCAGGGCGCGTGCAATCAGTTGCCCTCAAACTAATCATTGATCGTGAAAACGAAATTAATGATTTCAAGCCGGAAGAATACTGGACCATTGATGGTGTCTTCAAAAAAGGGACCAAACAATTCCAAGCCAGCTTCTATGGGATTGATGGCAAGAAGATGAAGCTCAACACCAATGAAGAGGTGAAAGCTGTTCTTGAACGCTTAGAGGGTAAAGATTTTACCGTTGAGAAGGTGGAAAAGAAAGAGCGTCGTCGGAATGCGCCACTTCCATACACCACCTCTTCTATGCAGATGGATGCTGCCAATAAGATCAACTTCCGTACGCGTAAGACCATGATGGTTGCCCAGCAGTTGTATGAAGGAATTAATATTGGCTCTGGTGTTCAAGGTTTGATTACCTATATGCGTACCGATTCTACACGGATCAGTCCAGTTGCGCAAAATGAGGCAGCGAACTTTATCGTGGATCGCTTCGGTGAGAAATATTCCAAGCATGGAAGCCGCGTGAAAAATGCTTCTGGTGCCCAAGATGCCCACGAAGCGATTCGTCCATCCAGCGTCTTCAATACTCCTGAGAGCATTGCCAAATACTTGGACAAAGACCAATTAAAACTCTACACTTTGATTTGGAACCGCTTTGTAGCTAGTCAAATGACAGCTGCTGTCTTTGATACCATGAATGTCCGTTTGGGGCAAAATGGGGTTCAGTATACAGCAAATGGGAGCCAGGTGAAGTTTGATGGTTATTTGGCTATTTATAACGACTCAGATAAGAACAAGATGTTGCCGGATATGGTAGAAGGCGATATTGTTAAGCAAGTCAATAGCAAGCCGGAGCAACACTTTACCCAACCACCTGCTCGATATTCTGAAGCGACTTTGATTAAGACCTTGGAAGAGAACGGTGTTGGTCGTCCTTCAACCTATGCTCCGACCATTGAGACCATTCAAAAACGCTATTATGTGAAGCTGGTAGCTAAACGTTTTGAACCAACGGAATTAGGGGAAATCGTCAATAAACTGATTGTTGAATTCTTCCCAGATATTGTCAACGTGACCTTCACAGCAGAGATGGAAGGGAAACTCGATGATGTCGAACTTGGAAAGGAAGAGTGGCAAAAAGTCATTGATGCCTTCTACAAACCATTCTCTAAGGAAGTCGCAAAGGCTGAAGAAGAGATGGAAAAAATCCAAATTAAAGATGAACCAGCTGGTTTTGATTGTGAAGTCTGTGGTAGCCCGATGGTGATTAAATTAGGACGTTTTGGTAAGTTCTATGCTTGTAGTAATTTCCCAGATTGTCGTCATACGCAAGCCATTGTCAAAGAAATCGGGGTGGAATGTCCTGACTGTCATCAGGGACAAATCATAGAGCGTAAAACCAAGCGCAACCGTATCTTCTATGGATGCAATCGCTATCCAGAGTGTGAATTCACCTCTTGGGATAAGCCGATCGGTCGGGATTGCCCAAAATGTGGCCACTACTTAGTTGAGAAAAAAAGTTCGTGGTGGCGGCAAAACAAGTCGTATGTAGCAATGGCGACTACGAAGAAGAAAAAGTGAAATAAGCTTTTAAATGATTCAATGTCTATTATAACGGCAATTTTTATAAATGTCTGTTATAATAGACATTTTTTGTTTTTTTCGTTATAATAGACATAAGGAGGTGAGCTTATGTATCTTGCTTTGATTGCAGATGTGATTGATTCCAAAATCGTACAAGAACGTTTTGACCTGCAAAAACAGTTAGAAAAAACCCTTCAAAAGATCAATGAGCTTTTTAAAGACTGCCTAGCATCGGCTTTTACCTTAACTTTGGGCGATGAGTTTCAGGCGCTTTTAAAAATGGAGGCTCCGGTTTTTCAAATCATTGATACCCTGCGTTCAGAACTAAAGCCGACTCAACTTCGTTTCGGCATTGGCCTTGGAGAGATTGTAACGGATATCGATCCCCTGCAAAGTATCGGTGCAGATGGACCGGCCTATTGGAATGCTCGTGCAGCTATTAATCTGGTCCATCAGAAAAATGATTATGGCAACACCCAGATCTATTTTTTGAGCGGTAATGACAGCCAGGACTCAGTGGTGAATGCGCTCATCGCTTCTGGAGAAGCCATACGTTCGGGTTGGAGAGAGAGTCAGGAAGAGATCCTGCTCAATCTGCTAAAGAGATCTGTCTATAGTGAAACCTTTAGTCAGCAATATTTGGCCCAATCGCTAGGGCTTAACCCAAGTGCCCTGTCCAAGCGCTTAAAGAGTAGCAGTATTCGTGTTTATTTACGGGGACGAGCAGCAGCACTAGCTTGTATTCAAAGCTTAGAGAAAGGAGAGGCCTATGAGCGGATTGTCTAGTATCGTAACGAATCCATACTTGATCCTTTTGTTGATTTGTCATTTGTTATCGGATTATTATTTTCAAAGTCAGAAGATGGCGGATCGCAAGGATCAGGATAAGAAGGTGCTCGGGCTTCACATTCTATATGTAGCTCTGCCTCTGATCGTGGTTTCTCTCTGTCATCTAGATTTGTGGTGGATTTGCTTGGTCATTTTACTGACTCATGCTGGAATAGATTTCTTAAAACCGATCGTGCAGAAGCAATTGAAATTACCAACCGCATGGACCTTTGCCTTGGATCAAGTCTTGCATATTAGCATCTTGACGTGTCTAGTCCTTTTAGGAGCGAAGAATGGTTCGACCTATCTGCCTCTGGACACTTTAAATCTAATCTTTTATGTCCTCCTAGTTGGGAAACCAAGCAATATTGCCTTTAAAATTCTGTTTACCAAGTATCAACCCACCAGCAAGAAGAAAATGGATACGATCACTGGGGCTGGTTCCATGATTGGCTTTTTAGAGCGTTTGGTGATCGGTGCCTGTCTCGTCTATGGGCAATTTGCTTCTATCGGCCTAGTATTTACAGCCAAATCCATCGCCCGCTATAATAAAATTTCCGAGAATCCAGCCTTTGCGGAGTATTACTTGATCGGGTCCTTGTTCAGTATCCTATCTGCCCTCTTAGCAGCTTGGTTGTGTCTATAAGAAAATAAATAGTAAAGTCTAAGACAGGAAGGAAAAGCCTCCCTGTTTTTTTACTTGGCTTTTTGGTATAATGGACCAAGTAGAAAATTAGAAAGATTTGTGGGTGTCTAACAGTCCAGTGGGGTGTTTTGATACCCAAAGAGGTATTAGTGTCATGTCTCAATCTTATATCAATGTGATCGGTGCGGGCCTTGCTGGCTCTGAAGCAGCTTACCAGATTGCCCAACAGGGAATTCCGGTCAAGCTTTATGAAATGCGGGGAGTGAAATCCACTCCGCAACACAAAACAGACAACTTTGCTGAGTTAGTGTGTTCCAACTCTCTTCGTGGGGATTCTCTCACCAATGCTGTCGGGCTCCTCAAAGAAGAAATGCGCCGTCTGGGTTCTGTCATCCTTGAAGCAGCAGAAGCGACTCGTGTACCAGCTGGTGGAGCACTGGCAGTGGACCGGGAAGGCTTTGCTAGTCGGGTAACGGAGAAGGTGTCCCAACACCCTCTCATTGAAGTCATTCGTGATGAAATTACGGAATTGCCGACAGATGCCATCACAGTGGTCGCAACAGGGCCTCTAACCAGTGATGCCTTGGCAGAAAAGATCCATGCCCTTAATGGTGGCGATGGTTTCTATTTCTATGATGCAGCAGCTCCAATCATCGATGTCAATACTGTCGATATGAACAAGGTCTATCTCAAGTCTCGTTATGACAAAGGAGAAGCAGCCTATCTCAACTGTCCCATGACCAAACAGGAATTTATGGATTTCCACGAGGCCTTGGTCAATGCAGAAGAAGCCCCGCTCAACTCTTTTGAAAAAGAAAAGTATTTTGAAGGTTGTATGCCAATTGAAGTCATGGCCAAACGAGGCATCAAAACCATGCTCTATGGCCCTATGAAGCCAGTTGGACTCGAGTATCCAGATGATTACAAAGGGCCACGTGATGGGGAATTTAAGACACCTTACGCAGTCGTTCAGTTACGCCAAGACAATGCAGCTGCTAGTCTCTACAATATCGTTGGCTTCCAAACTCACCTTAAATGGGGCGAACAGAAACGGGTCTTCCAAATGATTCCAGGTTTGGAAAATGCGGAGTTTGTCAGATACGGAGTCATGCACCGCAATTCCTACATGGATTCTCCAAATCTGCTCGAACAAACCTACCGCTCGAAGAAACAACCAAACCTCTTCTTCGCAGGTCAAATGACAGGTGTAGAAGGCTATGTTGAGTCAGCGGCCTCAGGTTTGGTAGCTGGAATCAATGCAGCTCGCCTTTTCAAAGGAGAAGAAGCAGCGATTTTCCCTGAAACGACAGCTATCGGAAGCCTGGCTCACTATATCACCCATGCCGACAGCAAACATTTCCAACCCATGAATGTCAACTTCGGGATTATCAAAGAGCTAGAAGGACCACGCATTCGAGATAAAAAGGAGCGCTATGAGAAAATTGCCGAACGTTCTTTACAAGATTTGGCTCAGTTTATGGAAAAATAACCCAAGAAAGGAAAAAGTTTGGAGAAAATCCAGACTTTTTCTTCTAAAAATGGTATAATGAATAAAATTTAGAATATAGAGAGTTTTCTGACAATGAACAAATCCTATTTTTATTTAGATATGAAGACACACGAGTTGAAAGTGCCTTATACCGGAAAACTCCGTCGTGTGCGAGTCTTATTACCTAAGAATTATGAAACGGATACAGATAGACGTTACCCTGTGGTTTATTTCCACGATGGGCAAAACGTTTTGTACAGCAAGGAAGCTTATGCGGGTCATTCCTGGAAAGTCATTCCAGCCATCAAGCGGAATCCTGATATTAGCCGCATGATTGTCGTTGCGATCGATAATGATGGTTTCCAACGCATGAATGAATACTCTGCCTGGAAGTACAAGGAATCCAATATTCCTGGCATGCAATTTGGTGGCAAGGGAGTTGAGTACGGCGAATTTGTCATGGAGGTGGTGAAACCTTTTATCGACCAAGAATACCGGACTCTTGCTGATCGAGAACATACGGCCATGATTGGATCTTCCTTGGGTGGAATATTACCCAATTCTTGGGCTTAGAGTACCAAGATCAAATTGGTTGTTTAGGGGTCTTTTCATCTGCTAACTGGCTACACCAAGATGCCTTCAATCATTATATCGAACGCAAAAAATTATATGCAGATCAACGGATCTACATCTATGTGGGGACTGAAGAGGCGGATGATACAGATAAAACTTTGATGGCAGGAAACATCAAGCAAGCCTATATTGATTCATCTCTTCGTTATTACCACGACGTCATTCAACAAGGGGTGGCTTTAGAGAATATCGCCATTCGGATTCAATCTGGGGCTATTCACCACGAAGAAGCATGGGCCGAACATCTACCAGAATGCCTTCGCTTTTTAGCAGAAAAATGGGATTAATAGCCTGTAAATAAAGAATTATAGAGAAAGAGGGAACTTATGAATATTGAACATTTAAGCCACTGGAGTGGCCAACTCAACCGTGAAATGTATTTGAACCGCTATGGACACGCAGGTATTCCTGTTGTGGTCTTTGCTTCATCAGGTGGAAGCCATAACGAGTACTATGACTTTGGTATGATTGATGCTTGTGCTCAGTTTATCGAAGAAGGACGGGTTCAATTCTTTACCCTTTCTAGTGTGGATAGTGATAGCTGGCTTTGTAATTGGAAGAATCCTCACGATCGTGCCGAAATGCACCGTGCTTATGAACGCTATGTGATTGAAGAAGCCATTCCTTTTATCAAACACAAAACAGGCTGGTTTGATCCGATGATGACAACTGGTTGCTCTATGGGGGCCTACCACGCGCTCAATTTCTTCTTGCAACATCCAGATGTCTTTAACAAAGTGATTGCTTTGAGTGGTGTCTATGACGCTCGTTTCTTTGTTGGTGATTTTGGTGTCGATGAAGCCATTTACCAAAACTCTCCATCTGATTATATTTGGAACCAAAATGATGGCTGGTTTATCGATCGTTACCGTCAGGCGGAAATCGTTGTTTGTACTGGTTTAGGGGCTTGGGAACAAGACGGGCTTCCATCTTTCTACAAACTGAAAGAAGCCTTTGATCACAAAAATATTCCTGCATGGTTCGCTGAATGGGGACATGATGTCGCCCACGATTGGGAATGGTGGCGCAAACAAATGCCATATTTCCTAGGCCAAATGTATCTATAAGTAAAAAGGGAGGAGACCTCAATGAATTATATCGTTATTTCACCATATTACCCACAAAACTTCCAACAATTTACAATCGAGTTGGCTAATAAAGGGATCACTGTCTTGGGAATTGGTCAAGAGCCATATGAACAGTTAGACGAGCCTTTGCGCAACAGTTTAACAGAGTATTTCCGTGTTGAAAATTTGGAAAATCTGGACGAAGTGAAGCGTGCGGTTGCCTTTCTCTTTTACAAGCATGGACCAATCGATCGTATTGAGTCTCATAATGAATACTGGTTGGAATTGGATGCGGCGCTTCGGGAGCAATTCAATGTCTTCGGGGCTAAGCCAAAAGATCTGAAGAAAACCAAGTTCAAATCCGAAATGAAGAAACTCTTCAAGAAGGCTGGAGTCCCAGTCGTTCCGGGTGCTGTGGTTAAAACAGAAAAAGACATCGACAAGGCCGTGAAGAAGATTGGGTTGCCATTGATTGCTAAGCCTGATAATGGAGTGGGAGCAGCAGCGACCTTTAAGATCGAAACGCCAGAAGATGTGGACCATTTCAAGGCAGAATGGGATGGCAATACTGAGTATTTCTTTGAGAAATTCGTCACTTCTAGTGAGATTTGTACCTTTGATGGTCTGGTCGATCATGATGGCAACATTGTCTTCTCCACTACATTTGACTATGCTTATACGCCGCTCGATTTGATGCTCTACAAGATGGATAACTCTTATTATGTTCTTAAAGAGATGGATCCAAAATTGCGTCAATACGGGGAAGCGATTGTCAAAACCTTTGGCATGAAGGAACGTTTCTTCCACATTGAGTTCTTCCGCGATGGGGATGACTATATTGCGATCGAGTACAATAATCGCCCTGCAGGTGGCTTTACCATCGACGTCTACAACTATGCCCACTCGATTGATTTGTACCGTGGTTATGCTGCTATTGTAGCCGGCGACCCTTTCCCAGCTTCTGAGTTTGAGCCTCTTTATTGCTTGGCGACCTCTCGTCGTGCCAATGTAGCTTATGCTCTGTCAGAGGAAGAAGTTTTGGCTAAATACCATGATCAATTCCGTGTCAAGAAAGATATGCCAGCAGCTTTTGCGGAACTTCAGGGAGATTACCTCTATATGCTTACAACACCTAGTCGTGAAGAATTGGAACAAATGATTCATGACTTTGGCCAACGCCAATCATAAGATAACGACCGGTAGGATAGGATCCTATCGGTTTTTTTATATGTATAGCAAAGTCATGAGTGATAAGTTTGTGAAATATTGTATTTGGATTTTAAAAAGCTTATAAAACCATCTTCCAAGGAATAAAGTTTGTGAAATCATTTGAGCATTATTTTTGACAGTGCTTTCATTTTTGGCTAGAATGAAAGAGAATGAATAAATGCTAAGAAAGGCGAAATGATGGCAACATTAGATAAAAGTCTCTTATTGGAAATGTTCCGTAAAATGGAAGAAATCCGTCGCATGGACTTAAAAATTGCACAGTTAGTAAAAAAAGGGAAAGTGCCAGGAATGACGCACTTTTCTGTTGGGGAAGAAGCGGCTAACGTTGGAGCGATGTTGGCTTTAAACGACGATGATTTGCTGACATCTAACCACCGTGGTCACGGACAAGCCATTGCTAAAGGAATCGATTTGAATGGCATGATGGCTGAAATCCTTGGGAAATATACGGGTACTTGTAAAGGGAAGGGTGGCTCCATGCATATCGCTGACCTGGATGCTGGTAACCTTGGTGCGAACGGGATCGTTGGTGGTGGTATGGGAATTGCAGTAGGTGCTGCCCTTACTCAACAAATGAAAAAGACTGGTAAGATTGTCGTCTGCTTCTTTGGCGATGGTGCAACCAATGAAGGTGTCTTCCACGAAGCGGTGAATATGGCTTCTATTTGGAATCTTCCAGTAATTTTCTACTGTATCAATAACGGTTATGGAATCTCTGCTGACATCAAGAAAATGACCAATATCCAGCATATCCACGAACGTAGTGCTGCTTACGGCATTCCTGGAATGTTTATTCCTGATGGAAATAACGTTATCGATGTCTATGAAGGATTCCAAAAAGCTGTTGAACACGTCCGCTCTGGTAAAGGACCTGTCTTGATCGAGAGTGTCACCTATCGTTGGCTTGGTCACTCTTCATCTGACCCTGGTAAATACCGGACTCGTGAAGAAGTAGAAGAGTGGAAGAAGAAAGATCCAATCGAAAACCTTCGCAAGTATCTCCTTGAAAATGAGATTGCGAGCGCAGAAGAATTGGATCAGATCCAAGAAGAAGTAAAAGAAGCAGTGGAAGCTTCAGTGAAATTTGCGGAAGAAAGCCCATTCCCTCCACTTGAATCAGCTTTCGAAGATATTTACGCAGACTAAGGGGGAGTAGAGAATTATGGAAACTAAATTAATGTCTTTCCGCGATACCATTATCCTTGCTATGTCTGAGGAAATGCGTCGCGACGAAAATGTATTGTTGATGGGAGAAGATGTCGGAGTGTTCGGTGGAGACTTCGGTACTTCTGTAGGGATGCTGGAGGAATTCGGTCCAGAACGTGTCCGTGACTGTCCGATTTCTGAGGCTGCGATTTCAGGTGCAGCAGCAGGTGCAGCCATGACCGGACTTCGCCCAATCGTTGATATGACCTTCATGGATTTCTCAGTAATTGCCATGGATGCTATTGTCAACCAAGCTGCTAAAACTCGCTACATGTTTGGTGGTAAAGGTCAAGTGCCGATGACCATTCGCTGTGCTGCTGGTAATGGAGTTGGATCTGCAGCTCAACACTCCCAATCGTTGGAATCATGGTTTACTCATATTCCTGGTTTGAAAGTTGTTGCTCCTGGTACGCCAGCGGATATGAAGGGTCTTCTCAAGTCATCTATCCGTGATAACAACCCCGTTATCATTCTTGAGTACAAATCAGAATTCAACCAAAAAGGTGAAGTGCCAGTTGATCCAGACTACACGATTCCACTTGGTGTCGGAGAAATCAAACGCGAAGGTACTGATGTCACTGTCGTAACCTACGGAAAAATGCTTCGTCGCGTGATGCAAGCTGCTGAAGAATTGGCAGAAGAAGGCATCTCAGTAGAAGTAGTAGACCCACGTACCTTGGTCCCACTCGATAAAGAGATCATCATTAATTCTGTCAAGAAAACAGGAAAAGTAGTTCTTGTCAATGATGCCCACAAGACAAGTGGCTATATTGGTGAAATTTCAGCTATTATCTCTGAATCAGAAGCATTTGATTACTTGGATGCACCAATCCGCCGTTGTGCGGGGGAAGATGTGCCAATGCCTTACGCACAAAACCTTGAAAATGCAATGATTCCAACAGTTGAAAGCATCAAAGATGCTATTCGTAAAACATATAACAAAGAATAATACATAACATAAATTATGTAATGTCATTTAAATTAGAGCACGGGCTAAAAGTCTCGGGTGAAAAAGATAAACTTTCCTAGAAACTAAAGTTTCTTCGTCAAGTTTCCTATTTTCACTTTGACTTTTGACGCCCCTATATCTGAATCGGACTGAGGACTGAAAAAGATAGATTTCCTGTGTTCATCGAAACAGCGTCAATCTCCTATTTTTCTTTGTCCCTACGTCCTGATATCTTAAATAGAATAGGAGAGGTCATGGCTGATGATAAGCTAAGAGCGACTCCTGCGGCTAGAAAATTAGCGGATGATCTTGGGATCAACCTCTATGATGTTTCTGGTTCAGGCGCAAACGGTCGTGTCCACAAAGAAGACGTGGAAACCTATAAAGACACAAATGTGGTTCGCATTTCACCACTTGCAAAACGAATTGCTTTAGAACACAATATTGCTTGGCAAGAGATTCAAGGAACTGGTCATCGTGGTAAGATCATGAAGAAGGACGTCCTTGCTTTCCTTCCTGAAAATATTGAGAATGAGACCATTAAGTCACCTGCTGAAATCGAGAAGGTGGAGGAAGCTCCAGATAATGTGACACCTTATGGTGAGATCGAGCGGATTCCGATGACACCAATGCGCAAGGTGATCGCTCAACGGATGGTGGAATCTTACTTGACAGCACCAACCTTTACTTTGAACTATGACGTTGATATGTCTCAAATGTTGGCCCTTCGTAAGAAATATTGGATCCAATCATGGAAGCAACTGGCAAAAAAGTCACTGTAACAGATTTGCTTTCTCTAGCAGTGGTTAAGACCTTGATGAAACACCCATACATCAATGCGTCATTGACGGAAGATGGCAAAACCATCATCACTCACAACTATGTCAATTTGGCAATGGCAGTTGGGATGGACAATGGACTCATGACTCCAGTTGTCTACAATGCTGAAAAGATGACCTTGTCAGAGTTAGTTGTATCCTTCAAGGATGTTATCGGACGTACCTTGGATGGTAAACTTGCTCCAAGTGAATTGCAAAACTCAACCTTCACCATCAGTAACTTGGGGATGTTTGGCGTTCAATCATTTGGACCGATTATCAACCAACCAAACTCTGCTATCCTTGGAGTTAGCGCAACGGTTGAAAAACCAGTTGTTGTGAATGGTGAAATTGTCATTCGTCCAATCATGAGCTTGGGCTTGACCATTGACCACCGCGTTGTCGATGGAATGGCTGGTGCCAAATTCATGAAAGACTTGAAAGCCTTGATTGAAGACCCGATTTCAATGTTGGTCTAATCAACGAGAGAGAATAGAAACAAGAAAAAGAGGGAAATAAAATGGCCTTAGAAGTAATTATGCCAAAAGCCGGCGTAGATATGACCGAAGGACAAATCGTTCAGTGGAATAAGAAAGTCGGCGAATTTGTAAAAGAAGGAGAAGTTCTCCTTGAAATCATGACAGACAAAGTCAGCATGGAGTTGGAAGCGGAAGAAGACGGTTACTTGATCGCTATCCTGAAAGGGGATGGAGAAACTGTTCCTGTAACAGAAGTAATCGGTTATCTTGGTGAAGAAGGGGAAATATCCCTACAGCTGGAGCAGTAGCACCAGAAGCAAGCCCAGCACCAGCTGCAGCAAGTGCTTCAAACGATGACAATAAGAGCGATGACGCTTATGATATCGTAGTGATTGGTGGTGGTCCTGCTGGTTACGTATCTGCTATTAAAGCAGCTCAATTAGGTGGTAAGGTTGCTCTTGTTGAGAAATCTGAACTTGGTGGAACGTGCTTGAACCGCGGATGTATCCCAACTAAGACTTACCTCCACAACGCTGAAATTATCGAAAATATCGGACATGCGGCCAACCGTGGTATTATCATTGAAAATCCAAGTTTCTCAGTAGATATGGATAAGGTTCTTGAAACCAAGAACAAGGTCGTAAATACCCTCGTCGGTGGTGTTGCGGGTCTTCTTCGCAGCTACGGAGTGGATGTTCACAAGGGTATCGGTACCATTACGAAAGATAAGAATGTCTTGGTCAATGGTTCTGAATTGCTTGAAACGAAGAAGATCATCCTTGCTGGTGGTTCAAAAGTCAGCAAGATTAACGTTCCAGGTATGGAATCATCCCTTGTCATGACCAGTGATGATATTCTTGAAATGAATGAAGTACCTGAAAGTCTCGTAATCATTGGTGGTGGGGTTGTCGGTATCGAGCTTGGTCAAGCCTTCATGACCTTCGGTTCAAAAGTTACAGTTATCGAAATGATGGACCGTATCGTTCCAGCTATGGATGCTGAAGTATCTAAGAACCTTCGTTTAATCCTTGAACGTAAAGGTATGACAATCTTGACCGATACGAAACTCCAAGAAATCATTGAAGAAGATGGCAAACTTCGTATCAAGGTTGAAGGAAAAGACGATATCATCGCCAATAAAGCCCTTCTTTCAATCGGTCGTGTTCCAGATCTTGAAGGAATCGGTGAAGTCGAGTTTGAATTGGATCGTGGACGGATCAAGGTCAATGAATACATGGAAACATCTGTTCCAGGCATCTATGCGCCAGGCGATATCAACGGTACTAAGATGCTGGCTCACGCTGCCTTCCGTATGGGTGAAGTGGCAGCTGAAAATGCCCTTAAGGGAAATCATGCTGTTGCCAAATTGAACTTGACTCCTGCAGCCATCTACACCCTTCCAGAAGTTGCGGCTGTTGGTTTGACAGAAGAACAAGCTCGTGAGAAATACGATGTTCAAATCGGTAAGTTTAACTTTGCGGCGAACGGTCGTGCCATTGCATCAGACGCGGCTCAAGGCTTTGTTAAAGTCATTGCAGACAAGAAATACGGTGAAGTTCTTGGGGTTCACATCATTGGTCCAGCAGCAGCTGAATTGATCAACGAAGCTTCTACCATCATTGAGATGGAAATCACTGTAGAAGAAATGCTCAAGACTATTCATGGTCACCCAACCTTCTCAGAAGTGATGTACGAAGCCTTTGCGGATGTACTTGGCTTGGCGGTTCACTCACCTAAGAAGAAATAATATTTGAAATGATAGAATGGCTGGACAGCAAATGCTGGACCAGTCTCTATCGTATATAAAGGAATCTTATGAAATACATTATTAATTATTCAAATGATACTGCTTTAATATTGCTTTAGAAGAGTATGCTTTTAAGCACCTTTTAGATGAGGATCAAATCTTCCTTCTTTGGATTAACAAACCTTCGATTATCGTTGGTCGCCACCAAAATACCATTGAAGAAATCAACCGTGACTACGTTCGGGAGCATGGGATTGAAGTGGTTCGTCGGATCAGTGGTGGTGGCGCTGTTTACCATGATTTAAACAACCTTAACTACACCATCATTTCAAAAGAAGATGAAAACAAGGCCTTTGATTTCAAGAGCTTCTCGACTCCCGTGATCAACACCTTGGCTCAGCTTGGAGTGAAGGCTGAATTCACGGGTCGTAACGATTTGGAAATTGATGGTAAGAAATTCTGTGGGAATGCACAAGCTTATATCAATGGACGTATCATGCACCATGGTTGCCTTCTCTTTGACGTTGATTTGTCAGTCCTTGCCAATGCTCTCAAGGTATCTAAAGACAAGTTTGAGTCCAAAGGGGTTAAATCAGTCCGTGCTCGTGTGACCAATATCATCGATGAGTTGCCAGAAAAAATCACGGTTGAAGAGTTCCGTGACTTGCTTTTGGACTACATGAAGAAAGAATACCCTGAGATGACAGAATATGTCTTCTCGGATGAAGAATTGGCTGAAATCAATCGTATCAAGGAAACCAAGTTCGGTACCTGGGATTGGAACTATGGAAAGTCTCCTGAATACAATGTCCGTCGTGGCACAAAATTCCCAAGCGGTAAGGTGGAAATCTTCGCTAATGTCATTGAATCAAAAATTCAAGATATCAAGATTTACGGTGACTTCTTTGGTATCGAAGATGTTGCAGCAGTAGAAGATGTTCTTCGTGGTGTCAAATACGAACGTGAAGACGTCCTCAAAGCCCTTCAAACCATTAACCTAGGTCGTTACTTCGCAGGTATCACTGCAGAAGAAATTGCTGAAGCAGTGGTGGAATAAAGTAAAGGATATCCATTTAACATGGATATCTTTTATCTTAAACTTGATATTTAAATACCATGAGTGTACAATATAGAAGAAATCTGAACACAAAAGGGGATTATATTCGATGATGAAAATTCCAGTGGAAAATCTTGGTCTATTTGAACAGTTAGATCGTATAGTAGTGGCTTTTTTTAGAAAGCAACAATCTTTAAGTCCTTATGATTTGAATGTCAGTATTACACAAGAACACCTTGACCAGAAAAAGCAGGAGTTAGAACCATTAGGTTATCAAGCTGTCCAACTACCATTAGGAATGGCTTTAGATAACGTCATCCAGCAACCTCATTATGAAAACTTAATCATTGGTGGTCTTGCTCCTGAGGAAATAATCGTTATCAAAGAAGAATTAATGCCTTTGAAAGATATAGTGGATAGCTTTTGTATTATGTACGCTGCAGCGAATAACAGATTGGAAAATAGTAAAGCTTATGAATTAATGAAAGATAAGACGGTTTATTTTATTGGTAAACTATTTACAGATTTTCCGAAGGCCGGTGATGAAATTGCTTATTTAGGAATTGATCGAATAGCGAGTGACGGAACACCATATGAAGCAGTGAAATGCTTTTTAACAGAAGAGAGTGCAGAGAAGTACAATGGTGAAAAAAGACCGGTCACCCCTGCAAACCTGGCTTATCTAAAATCATTTTGGGGAAAACCAGTCATTATTGAACCACACCGTAATTATTGGATTGAATTTTTATAGAAAGAATAAAAGAGCGTAAGATTCCATATAAAAATCTACGCTCTTTTTCTAATAGAATACATTTTACATAACTTCCGTTATGTAATCTTATAAACTATCCAAGGCATTCTTTTGTTCATCATTGACAATATGGGTATACAAGTCAGTAACTTGTGTGCTAGCATGTCCCAGCTGGTGACTGACCAAAACCTGTGATTTGGTTGCATCATAGAGACGCGTTGCTAATGTATGGCGAAGTTTGTGGGGTGTCACGCGGACTTTGAAGTCTTCTGAATACTTGGCCACCATTTTTTCAACACTAGAAGCATCAATTCGGTTTGGAACACCTCGATACAAGGGTTAGAAAGAGAGCTGTATCAGTCTTTTCAGTCTTGTACCGTTTGTCTCGAATAGCAAGATATTGCTCCAGATAAGGCTTCGCAAAGGCAGCAACATTAACAGAGTCTCGTTTTCCACCTTTTCGAGTGACGTCAATCACCATCATCTTAAGATTGAGATCACGAAGGTCTAGGTTAACGGCTTCAGAGAGACGGACACCAGAGGCGAGAAGGAGTGCTATAATGGCTAAATCTCGCTCTTTATTCTTATTAAAGGAAGATAAGGCGCGATTTGAGAGTGTTTTAGGGTATTCCTCATCGATATAATTCAAAAATCCCTCAGTTTCATCACCTAAAAAGAGCTTTTGCTTGATATTTTCAGCCCGAGCAGCCAAGGTTTCTTTCTTTTTCTTGGTAGCAACCTTCTTCATGACATTTGCGGTAGAAATAAGGTTCCCCTTGCTCGTTTTCAACTTCCTCAGTCAAATACTTATACAGACTAGAAAGTGCCGAAAGGGTACGGTTAATGGTTGTTTGGGAAACCCCGTTTTTTGTCGTATTGGCATTGAGCAGAGGACGTTCACGTAAGTAAAGAATAAAGGATTCCATGTCTTTCTTGGTCATGTGCTCCAGAACGTCTAAAGGGATCTCGGCCATGGTATCAGCATCCGATATACCAGATTCCAAAACCCAGGTGAAAAAAATCGATCGTATTCCTTTTAAGTATTCGTACAAAGGTTGTAAAACTGTATGGAACGGCCAATTTTGATTGATAATATTCCAATACATACCAGGGCATGACTTGTTTGAGTTTATCAATCCGTTCTAATAAGATCTCGCGTTTCATGTTTTTCTCCAAATCTTTCTATACTAGTAGTATAGCATAGCCAGATATATTTTTCAAGAAAATTATAGTTTTTCGGAAAGATGTTATAGGGGTTATTCATGTTAACCGAAAAAATTTTTTTTTGAGCAAAAAAATGTACTTTATTCCCGTGAAAACTAAATCTTTCGCATACTAAAAATTCTGTACACTATCTACTTGAAAACTAAAAAAATACAATCTTTTAAAATAATGTACTTTATAAAAATCTATGATAAAAAAACAAGTTCAAATTTGAACCTGTTTTTTTAAATTTTTCCTATAAGGAACAAAATGTTCTCTTTTTTTCGTCTACGCCCTTTTACAAAATATGCATGGCTCGATAGATCGTTTTTACATTTGCAATCTTATCTACGATAGCCATTCTATAACGATGCTCTGGATTATTCTTACAAATCCACCAAAAATCTTAATTGCGTATTATTTGGGATTCTTTCTGGATCTCCCTAGAATAAGATTGTTAAGATAGTCCCACTCGTTCATCAAATCTTCAAAATGAGATATTATCTTGTCTTTCTTTTTAATTCTGCACAAAATGGACACATTTCTTTTAAGATCTTTTGTCTCGGAATTTAAATACTTATTTAATATAATGCTGAAGCGCTCATGAAATTCGAAGTTACATTCTTTGCAGCGCCATAAATAAAACCTTTTTTCAGTTAATAATGGAACAAAACTATCTATTGAGACTTTATTATTTGGTGCCCACAATTTTGCTAGTTCAGGGTACAAATAATCAAATGTATTATACCCATTCAGAGGCTTATCGTTGTTACAGAAAGGACAACACTGAGAAACTTCTCTTCGAATTGGGATAGAACATAAATATGTCCCATGACACTTTGAACAATCCCACCAATATTTTTTCGTTTCTATTGTTGTCTGAGATAAATGAATAGGAATTTTATTTTTATCGCTCCATTCTTTGATGAGTTTTGGTTCTTTAAGGAAAATATTATTTTTAAATACCTCAGTCCTCCAGTCACATTGATTGGGACATGTTTGAAAGTTTTTGATTTTTCTAAATCGGTTCGACTGATCATTTCGGCTGGGCTACATTGAAAGTTGATTTTTACAACAAGGACAAACCCAACTAACTACATTATTTGACTTAAACCAATATTCGGAAAAAAATCCCTTTCATTACTGAGGTCCCCAAAATTCCCTCAAATAGGGATGTGTTTCATTTAGTGTATTAAAATCCTGAAGTTTTTCTCTATTTGAACAAAATGGACAAGACCTATCTGTTTTTTCAAATAGTGAGCATGAATACTCTCCGTGACAATTCGTACATTCCCATAACACATGAACATTAGATAATACATCAACTTGATTAGGTGTAATATTGTTCCTTTTAGACCACTCCTTGAGCATGGAAGAATTTAAAAAGATAGAGGAGAAACATCAAAATCTTTTATCCAATAACTCTTCAAATGAAGAATGACACTCCAAACAGTAATGACCACTTCTTTTAATTCGGTTCAATAATCTATCAATAGATAATTCAAATTTGCAATGACACTTATCACATTCCCAATGGATAGGTACTGTTATATTGTAACTCAGCTTCAGTTCGTTAAATTTAAATTTGTTTAAATGTTCGCTATAGATTTTTAGCTAAATTTGGATAAATTGATTTGTAATCGCAATGATAGGAAGTTTCATTGCAGCCAAAATGAAACAAATCCCCACTTGTTAGTTGAAATAACCTCTTATTTGTCGCAGAATCTTTCCAACTTAATTGACACGTCGGACATTTAAAATTGAATTTTCTTTTACTATTGAACGGCAAGGTAAGAAGTTTCTCATCTAATTCTTCATCTTGCTCAATGCTGTAGTTTATATAATTTCTGAAATCGGGATAAACCTGAAGGACGCTCTCATTTTCATCAATGGAACGTTCACCTAATCCACAATGGGGGCAACACCTAAGATATTCATAACTGTCAAGCTGCACATCAATGATTTTCGCTTCCCAATGGTGTTGACAATAAGGGCAAGACCAATAGGCATATTTTAAACTATTTGACGATAATTTTTTTGGGGTCAAGAACATTTCGTTTTTGATCCCAGTACATGTAAATAGCTGGATTATCTTTAACTTTCTTGTTCATTTCTTTTCCTCATTTATAATTAGTTTTTGCTGTCTAGTAAGTTTTTTTAATAGAAACCACTTTAGTTGATTTTTTTGAGGATTTTTCTTGTTCAATAAGACCACCAGAATGAAAAATCTATTTCTGAATCAGCGGTGATGATATTGTCTGCTAGGAAATCCTCACTGATAACCTTTTTGAGAATATTTTAACAATCCTTCTGCTTTTTAAAAAGCTCATTCGCAATTTCTGGATAGACACTTGTTTTGATTATTTGTAATAGTTTTTTTGATTCTCATCACTTAACTCATTTTTCTCTTTGTAGCTTCTGTTTTAAATCTTCATTAGTTGACTGTAGTTCAGAATTTAAACTACGTAACTTATCTGCTTCTTGTTTATAGCTGGTCGCAATGTTTGCTATCTTTCTTATAGTATTGGCTAATTTCCACCAATGCTCTTTTTCATAGCACCTGGAGCACGATTTTTTTGCCATAAAATTGTCAGGATCTATGGTCTTATAAGTAATCACAGCCTCATAATTTTTCATCTTGGTATTTAATTTCACTTTCTTTTAAAAAAATCCCTGAATCTTTTGTTACGCCTAATGGTTGTATCCGCAACATTTTTGATAGCCATGATTCCTCACATAGTCACCGAAACCGAGGGAATTTTTTTACCAAGCTTAAATCACAGGAACACTGGGAAATTAAATACTGTTCAAACAAATGAATCAATTCATCATCAGTAAATTGATTTCTTTCTAGCCATTAGACTTCTTCTCCTCTAAAGATAGTTGTTTAGCATTTAAGTAATCCTGATAGGTATTGCTAACTGTTTTTTTAATTTCAACAAAGCTTCTCCAATATCTTCAATATGACCTTTCCCTTGTCTAACTTTTTCTAATCGCTTCATTTACAACCATAGCTTTTTTTCATCAACTGACTTTTTTTAAATGTTTTATCCATTGAAAAAAATAATCTTTACCTGCTTTACGGTAAAAAGGACAGCTCGTACAAGCACCTAGTTCTGCATGCTCACTAATAACTTTCAGACAATCTGAATAATCACCTTTCGCAAAGCGGGGTGAGTAACACCGTCCTTTATTTTTCTAAAGTCGATGTATTGTCCTTGTGCTGTATAAAATGGCTGTCTCTTACTTATAGCGTAATTCGTATTCTTTACTCGTTAGTTTACGATACATTTGATAACTACGACATTCAATAAATTGGCTTAAATTTGAAAAAAATAGTGAGATGAAGTTGTCACATCTTCATGACCAGCTAAAAAGCATAGCTGTAACAGGACTAGCCCCTTCTGCAATTAAATTGATCATTGCAATATGTCTCGTATCCCCAATATGAATCAAATTAATCTCGTTTTTCATCTAATCTAGTTGGAAAACTAAAATAATTAACTTGATAACCGTATTCTTTGAGAAATAATCTCATTAAAAAAATACCTCAAAAATAGTATTGAGATTAGTGTAAGTTAAAAAAATCGGTTTATTTAACACCTGTTCGACGACCCCAACGGTTATAATGAGGATCAGTCACAAATAATGTATCTAATTTAGTAGAACGATCATTTTCCGTAAGAATGAGGTAAGTCTTTATTTCAGAAGCTAATGAATTAGTAATCTCATAAGTATTCAAAGTATAATCTTCAGAAATTTTATGTGCAACAAGTCGATCCCTTCCCTTTGATTATATTTCTCCTTAATGTGAGAAAATATTTTCCATCTTTCTCAGTCAAACAGTTTCTTTGTATTAAAAAGAAATTCTCTTGGCCTTAAAGGTAAAATCGCTGTAATCTGCCACCAGAGATACAATGGATAATAAAATAGACGCTCTTTTCTTAGATAATGTTTGAGACCAATAATCATTTAAAATGTCATTAAAGGTAAAATAGGATTGAAATTGCGCTAATTGTCTTTGCTGTTTTGACCTCTGCTTTTTTTGAAGGTTGATAGTTAATTTATTATCTAATTGCTCCAATAGTTGATTTAGTTGACTATCATCTGAACAGGGAAGATTTGAGAAAAAGTCAATACATAAACCAGGAAATTTTACAGAAATATTTTCTAAATCTAAAAACGTATCTTTGGTTGTATTTTTAATAATTTGTTTAATATCCATTAGAAATAGCTGTAAAGTTTTTAAAACATGTTGTTTCATTGAGAAAACAATAAAACTTTTTAAGTAATCGATAAATTTCTTATAAGGCAACTGAAAAATTGATTGATAAAATCTCCTATATTGAAATTCAGAAATGTTAAAAAACAGGCTAATATTGGCATATTCATTTGTAGTTTTCCCATTTCTTATGATCAAAATCGTAACTTAGAATAATTCCTTTATCAAAATAGTCATCGAAAACTTCTTTTGCTCGCAGAACACAATCACGGTCAAAAGTTTCAAAATAATTTTCAATTTTAAAAAGTTTAGCTTGATTGTTCAATTTATTAACTCCTTTATTATTTCTTCGTAATCATGTAACACGTCATCTCCATATTGCTCGCATAAAGCTTGCAACATTTCAGTTAAACAAGGTTTTATTTGTTCTTCTAAAATACTCCGAATTTTACCTTTTTCTAAATCAGTTCGAACTCTAGAGTATTGTTTGTTCAAACGATTGAATTCTCCTACTAATAACAATAAAGTAGATTTCGTTTGTAATTCATAATGACAACCGATGCAATGTTGCCTATCGTCATATGGACAAATCTTTCCAAGCGCAGATAAAAGACACATGCTTTCACCTTGTTTTGAGAAGGCTTCACCGTTTCCTATACGATGACAAATAGTAAGAAGTTGATTAGGCTCTGCTTCTTCTTCTACCAAAATCTTTAATGCCTTTTGCGATTTCACTTCTGCCTGAATGCTTAAAGCCAATGTTTTTTCAATCTCATTTGGTGTCAAATCTAACTGTTTAATCATCTGAGTCTGTTGACTAGGACTTAATTCTTTATACTTTCCTCTAGTTACAATCGTCAGGATCATTGATGGAATCATAGATAAAACACCTCGTTCAAATAGTTCTCTCGCAACCATTTCTGGTTTAAGCTGGCTTAGTTGGGCATCTTTTAGGTACGTTGTTGTAGTTTGTGCAAATTCATCGAATGAACCTTTATGGCTACGGGCTAATGCGGCTAAAAAATAGCCTTTAATATTTAACTCAGATTTTTCTTGCAAAACATCATCTGCTAACATGGCAACAGTTTGAAGATAGGATTTATTTGCAGATCTAGAACTAAAATTCCTTTCAAGAAATAAGTCTCCAATTTCTTTCCCCATATATCGATTAATTCGTTTATATTCTTTTATTTGTCGAATTAAAGGTTCATCATTATTATCTTTATTCAACTGATAATGAGCTTCACAGATAGCCAACAACGTTCCAATCAATACCTGACAACTCTCAGGGACCTGAAATTTAATCTGACTAATATTTTTAGTTCGCTTTGTTTTGTTTGGAGTAATATTTAAATAAGTTAAACGAGTTGTAATACTTAAAAGAGTTCTTCTTGCCTCACTGCTACTCCAATTACCACTTCTAACTGATTTTAGAACTTCTTTCGGTGTTCTAGGAAGTTGTGGATGTCCAAGTTGTTCTAAATCTGTTCCACGTAGCGCACATATAAAATGAAGTGCTAGAAATAGCCAGGTATCTGCGTAGTCTTTTGAGATTGCTGCTTTATAAAGCATATCTTCTTTTCTAATGTAATTGTCATTAAAAAGAAAATACAGTAATTCTAAATATTCGTCTAACTCATAAGCGTTAGTCTCCTGTTCTAATGTGTATCGAGGTGTAAATTCATATCTTTTGTGATAGTTACATCTCATTTTATTCATTAACCACTTTAAAAAATCAATAAAAACTTCGCCTTTTTGCTTTTCAAGTGCATATACTGCTTCTTCAACCAACAATTCAATCTCATTATCATTACAGAGAAATAAATCTCTTTTAAGATAAAAAGCAAGAAAATCTTGAACATAAAACATGTTTTCCTTAGATAAGTTGCTATCTTCTGAGTATTGCTGAAAATATTTGTAAGTTAATGGGAATTTTTGTTTAAATATAGGCTGAATTCCTGCTAAACCAGTTGGTCCAAGAAGATAATTGGTTATTTTTTCTATTAATAATTGAGCATCTTTATCTGAGATAGAATAGTTATCCAAATCAATCTCAATATTAAACCAATTGTTATCAACTAAAAACTTACTAATTTTTGCCTTTATACTGTATATCGTTTTTTTCCGAGTTCACTTAACAGATTTTTCGATCAAAGATTTAATTGAATAAGTCATACATTACCTTTCTAACTTATCACCAAAAAGTTCATTTGCTCGCCAATTCATATAGTCAAAAACACCATTATTAACTTGACCATATTGTTTTTGCGATTTCTCCTTTGTTTTTGTAGATAAACCCAAGCACTCTCAGGCGATTTATCACCTCTTGCTGACATAAGCTCACTTATTTCAGAAACCCCAGATAATACTAACTGTGTCGTGTACCAGTGTCTGAAAAATATGTGGGGAAATATTATGCTCCTGCAAAAAGCTGCCCAAAAAAAGACAACCTCTGCATCATCAGATTTTTAAGAAGATTGGGATCATTTCGTCGCGAATAATCTTACGAAATCGTTGATAGTATACATCGTATGATAATGCTTTTTCCTCGTCTGTTAAGATTTAAAGGTCCATAATCCTTCTCATACTTCTTACCTTCCAGATAAGTCATATAGTCATTATAAGTGTCTAAAAAGACCTCCAGAAAGATATAAGGTACTGCTTGAAGTCTTTCCTTTTTAATCCGTCCAGTTGGCTTTAAATCGCTTCGGAGAGGTATTTCTTTTCGTAGATCGATCTCAATCTTAAATACTTGCCCATCACTTTGGTGAAACAAAAATACCTGGCCCCTAGAGGACTATCTTCACGTCTTACATTGCATGCTTCTGATGGTCTTAAGCCAACAAAGGCTCCCAAGGCCACAACCATGAGTAGATCTTTATGATAGTGTGCTATGTGAGAAAATAACATCTCAAAAGCACTATTTGGCATATCACGAAAAATAGCTTTCTCAGTGTTGCTATCATTTACGTATATTTCAAAATTTGGTTCTTTACGCTTTATAACCCGTCCTCTACTATTCGTAAAAGTTGTCGTAGAATACAATTCTTCTGCTTTTAACTTAGCCTTTCCCTCTCGCTCACTTAAATAAAGAGTTAAGAAGTCAAGAACTGCATTTACGCATTTTTCAACGGTGCTTTTCTTTCTTTTTTCTCTATCTCCTGGTAACTGAGATAATCCATAAAGCGTAAAAAATTCTCTAACCATTTCAAGTGTAAGTTGATCTATACTTTTTAAGTCCAGAAGTACCAAATATAAAAATTTAGAAACTTAACAACGTAAGAAAAGCGTTTATTCCCATCATCTGAAATAGACTTGATTCTTGAAGTAGATTTAACATAACGATGAAAATCAGTAAATTGTAAGTTGCCGTCATCGTGCTTCAGAACGATAAATTGCTTTGTCACGATGTTGTTATCACCTAAAACTAGTGAATGTTTATATACAACAAATCTCATGTTATCTCCTTGTTTAATATGACTGAAGGTTCTGACTGGGTTTTAGGATGTCAATACACAAAAAAACGATCAAATCAGTACCATTTTCCTTTGTGCTCTAAACTGCATAAAGGGAATATCGATGAGTACTTTCATTGATCGTTATTATTATTTGAATTAATTCAATAACAAAAGTAACTTCATCTAAGTAATAAGAGCAATTAATTAGCTCAGCAACAACGATAACCACAGCAACTCCTTCTAAACAATGAAAGGAATATCCGCCGTGGCTATCTATTTACTTTTTTTCTTTTACTTTTGTAAGTTACTTTTGTTATTTTTACTTTTTCTGTATTATATCATATTTTTGATTAAATTGTCATCTGAGATAGTGATTTTTAAAAAAACTGGAAATTTTTTTAATTGTATATTTTGACAATAAAAAAAACATTTTTTTATATCAATTTAATGATTTTAGAGCGTTTTTAGCTTATTTGATTTTAAAGTTGTCGTCTATTCCTCAGGATTACTTGAAGAACAGGAAAAATTCGACAACAAAGTAGTCGATCTATTCAGTTATAAAACCTATGAAGGTCTTTCTGCTGGAACTGGCCACTCCTACTTTGGAGATGTAGATTATACTCTTACTTATTCAACTGAGAATATCCCTCATGATTTCTCCTCATGTGCTGAGAGCTTTCTTCTATACTAATAGACGAAAGGGTGTGAAAATGATTTTTAAATGATACTGTGGAACGGAACAGTAGCCCTAGTATTGACTACTGTCGTTTCTATTCATATTGGCTATTCTAGGACTGAGATGAAAAAATCTATAAATGCTCAGAATAAAATTGAACCCGCAAATCTCCCCAAAACAATGGTGAGTCATGTACTTGTATTATTCCGAAAAAATACACCTCTGGTGCAGTGAGACAAATTGGTGTATCTTATAGTGGCTTCGTAGATGAAAGCTATACTCTACTATCACTCTTTGATGATGTAGAACAAATTGAAAAAGATAATAGACTTCAGACAGCTATTGATGTTGTCAGAGAACAGTTTGGTTTTTTTAGCCATACAAAAAAAGGAACCGTCCTAACTGAAGGTTCCAGAAATATTGAACAGCAGTAAACTTATCGGTGGTCATTCCGCGGGTGGATTGGAGGGATTAAAATGAAACAAGAAAAAAATACAGTACAATTTTTCAGAAATCCGTAGCAAAGGATGTAATGATATTGAAATGCTTGAAAGATTTTTTTACATGGAATCGTTGAAACAGCAACTTCAAAAACTTCGTCAGAGAAAACTCAAAACAACTGAAATATCGATACGACTAGTACATGCTAAATCTGAAAACCGATTACCATTGGAATTTACATTTAGCATTAAGCCAACAAAGCTCATCTGTGATAATCTATACTGAGGTAATCAATCGCTTTAAAGAATGTTACACAGGTGGGGGAATTCAAGGTTTTACGATTCAATTTGATAAAAAAATACCCTTGCCTCTGCATAGAAAAGGATTTGATATGATTGACCGTTCATATTTACCATTTCAATCAGCAAGAGAGTACCAGGATACAAAGATGCAAAAAAATGGATGGGCTTTTTTTCCTATCTGAACATGCATCAGCACTCTCTGATGATACAAACAAAGTAACGTACATGTCTGACTTATCACTAGAGAAGAAATTATTACTCCTCAGTCAAGTATACGCCGGGCAGCTACGCACACGCATTCAAGTGATTGAAAAAAACAAGCGTGTTTCCTACACTGGAACAATACCAAGTCTGACCAAAGATTTCATTTTGATAAAAACTACAACAGGTCACATCAATTTGAAATTAAAAGACATTATTAGTATTGAACTTGTCGAGGAGGTGCTCTATGAATCAGCTTGAGTTTCAGCGTAATCACCTACAAATGGACTATTATAGCGAGAGCTACCAAGATTTTGAACGTGACTTCTACCGCTACTCTAACATGAATATTCCATTGACCTTCCTAACTGATGATATCCTAAAAACAATGGCGACTTCACGTAAGAATTACTTTGTCCTCAATAAGGAAAAGTCCAGAGATAACCGCGATCACTTCTTCATATTTGAAGTAAGTACCGTAGATGAGAATCCGCTAATCTATCATTATACATATAAGAAAACTACAATATATTTAGCAGAAAAATAGGAGCAGTTCAATTGACTGTTCCTATTTTTAATATTCATAAAATCTAAAGTCTTTATACTCTTTAACAATGGGTCGCCAACCAGAACAGACTATACTGACCAGCGACTACCTTAAATTTAATGTTTCAGATTTATTTTTCTTATCTCTAATTTCATAAACTACATCTGCTACATTTTCGAGTAATCGTTTATCGTGGGTGATAAACACGATAGTTCAGTGTACTCCTTCATTAGTATTTCCAAAGCCTCTAAACTTGGTATGTCAAGGAAGTTACTGGGTTCATCCATTATTAGGATGTTATATCTACCCATGAGCATTTTAGCAAGCAACAATTTTATAATTTCTCCACCGCTTAAAAACAGATAAACTTTTTTTCCAATATCGTTCTGTTTGAACCCCCATAGATGCTAGCACTGAACGAATTTCTGATATATTGTAGTCACAATCCTTCTGCATAAACTCCATAACATTCTGATTACTGTTGTACTTGTAACCATTCTGTGCAAAGTAACCTATTTTTTTGCCTTAGGCGAAATAGAAATTCCTTCTTCATGGTTTAAGATCATTTTGGATTAAAGTTGTTTTTTCCGATTCCATTACCACCAGTTAACGCCACTTTTTGCTCTAACGGAATTTGAAAAGATGCATTTTCAAACAGAGCCTTATCCCCAAATACTTTATTAATTTCTGCACCGACTATAGGGTATGGATTATGGAGCTCCAATGCTTTACTTTTGCCTGAAACGAATTCTGCGAATGCCTTCCGGAGCTTCTACTTTTTCCTAAAGGCCGCAATCCTGTGCTCTAGGGTTTTAGCAGCATTATACATCTTTTTTTCCTTACTTCCTATTGATTTTTGATGAGCTAAACGCCCTCCGTCTTCAGTACTTTTTTTCTTTGAAGAACCTTTTGCCTTCTGTTCTATTTTACGAGCCTGTTTTCGCTTTTCCTCCGCAGCCCTTTCCAATCGGGCACGTTCCGCAATAAATTGTTCGTATTCTGCAGCTTGGCTCTTACGTTCTTCCTCTTTCTGACGAAGATAATCAGAATAGTTTCCCCAATACTCAGTGATTTTGCCATCTTTCAGTTCCCATATTTTATCTACTATTTCATCAAGAAAATAGCGGTCATGGCTAATAACTAACAGTGCACCTGTAAAATATTTTAGCTGTCCTATTAGAAAATCAATTCCTTCACGGTCTAAATGGCTCGTAGGTTCATCCGCTAAAATACCATGAACCTGTGCCGATAAGGCCTGTGCTATTTTAAGCCTTGTTTCTTCACCACCGCTCATAGTCTGTATATTTAATTGCTCAACACCTAGCTTGCCTACAAGTGCAAAATCTTTTTCCTCCTGCAGAGTTACTTCGTCCAACTGGGGAATATAGGCAAGTTCACCCAGACGATTCATTTTACATCCTGGGGGAGTTAATTCTCCTAAAAGTACCCTGAGTAAAGTGCTTTTTCCAGCACCATTTGCTCCTACTAAACCAATACGGTCATAATCATATACTTCTAATTCATTTATATCTAAAACATCGCGTCCTTTGAATTCCACACGAATGTCTTTTGCTTTTAATATTAATTCCATAACATTTCCTCCTGTCTATAATCGCATGCTTTCATTTGCTTGTATGCAGGGAAAACCCTGCGATTTTAGCAGGAAGAGTTACATGAAAATAAGATACATAAATATTCCTCCAATATTGTTTATTTTAAATCTAATTTTCTAACCTCAGTTATCATTTGGCAAACTATAGCAATGCCAATAATTAAAATACCTGATAGTAAAAAAACCAATGATTTACACCGATTTTTATCAGCAAAAGAATCCAGAAAGAATTAACCCAATTGGCATAGCAAGTGACATGATACTTCCGATCAAAGAAAATACACGTCCTAAATATTCAGGCTTAATTTTCTCCTGAAAAAGAGCTGTTTGCACACCGCTATAAAATGGCACCGAAAGCCCCATTATTGCACAGCAAACTACGAATATTACAAATCCATTTGGAGGAAGTATTCCCGAAACAGCTAAACTGGTCCCCATTATAAAAAAATGAACTTGTTATTAGTAATACATGCTTTTTCGAAGCCCCCTAATCTTCCTAATAATAAGCCTCCTGCTAGCATCCCAAATGCAAAGGAAATTTCCGTAATAGAAATATGCACAGGCGTTCCATTAAAGTGTTCCATGCTTATTAAAGGAAATAGTGCATTGATTGGCATATAAACAAAAAGTATATAGTGTTCCTAAGAGTAATAAGGCAAACAATCCTTTGTTTTTGTCTCAGAACCACAACTCCTTCTTTCATCTCCCTTATGAAATTTGGTTCTAAACTTTGCACTTGATTACCCAGCTTAGGTATACGTACAATTGCTACCGTAATAGATGCAATCACAGCACCCAATACGTCGATGGCAATAATAGCATTTAAATCCCAAACGGAGTATAAGAGTGCTGCAACTGCCGGACTAACAATATAGCTTATAGACTGCAAAGACTGACTATAGCCTGCGCATTTCGTTAGCTGTTCTTCTGGTACTAAAAGTGGTGTAACCGCATTGAGTGCTGGGGTATGAAAAGCTGTTCCAATGCTACGGATAAACAATACTATCATAATCATCCAGACAGGTAGCTCCATACAGAATGCAACAATAGCAAGCACTGCACCAGCTGCTGCGATAATTAAATCGGCACCAATCATTATCTTCTTCCTATCATGACGATCCACTAGCACACCAATGGCAGGGTCCCAAAAATCGCATAGGGGTAAAAAAACCTACTAATGAAGCCATAGACAAGACCATCGCAGATCCTGTTTTTTTCTGTAAGGTAAAAAAATAATCGCCATTTGCAGGATGGCACTAGTGATTAATGATACTGCTTGCCCTGCCCATATTGCATAAAATTTTTCGTTTCCAATTGTTGTATTTTTTTCCATTTATATTATCTCCTGCATATTATTTTTGCTTGAATTTCTATTTTTGAATAGCATTCTAGGCAATAAAAAAATGCAGGCCAAACCCACAATGTGGCTTTTTGGTCTGCATACATACAATTTGAAACATTCATATTAAAGACATAGTTAAATAAAGGTATAGTTAAATAACCAATATCCTCACCGTAACTAATGAATGCTCAATATCGTATAAATAAGCACAACAAAAAAAGCCTATCATCGGGTATAGATTCTGCTTTTTTTATTGCCAGCTTATCTTAAACGCATTGAGGCTGTCATAGTTTCGGTTCCTCCTACATCTTTGTTTATATCAATTTATAGTATAACACAACAAGATGATATGTTCAATATAAAAAGTTATGGAATGAGACTCATACTTCCAATTCGATGCCAGATTTAAAGGATATGACGAAGTTTTTCTTCATAGACTGTAACGCTCTGGATTATCTTCCTTAGTAGCAAGCGATTAGCTTTCACAAAATCTTCTGTTTGTAGTTTTAAAAAAATTCATCAGGATTTTTCTAACTCAACCTCAAAATATTTCATTTTACATTCCCTCATTTCATTTATTGATAAATTGAGTTTGCAAAAAGAGTGGACAATTTTTTTGTCTACTCTTAACCTTTAAAAATAGTTTTTTTAATCGATTTGAAGTTGCCTAAATTATTACTTATTCGGTAAAAATGAAGTATTGCTTTCAACAGATTTCCTTCAACTACACTTCACTTGATTCAAACAAGGTGGGTACATTTCTATTCCCACAAACTCCTTGTCAATGGAAACAAACACGTACCCACAGGGTAAATGGAAATAGAAACTGATAATTTCTAGCTATCACTTCTACTCATTCCAAAAATTTTCTCACTCTGATACTTACCCACCATAAAGCAAAAAAAGCCTTGCAATCAAGGCTTTCATTATCCCTTTCGTTCAAAGGTTTCTAAGCTTTTTACGAGCAGAGCGACACACTCAGCGGTTCGCTATCTCCGTTCTGTCTGCGTGCTAGCACTTGTCAATCACGGACAGCTATCGCATGGGCGGAAGTAAATGCTAATCTTCGTCGTTTTACTCCTTGACTAGCAAACTTACCGCCTCAACATGTGGTGCTAGCAAGCTTATATATTATAGAACGAAAAGGATAGAGTGTTTTATAAAATTATACTATAAAATGAAAGAGAATTACACACTCAACTCAAACAACTTATAAAACTCACCTCTCCTATCCATCAAATCACTGAAAGAACCATCTTCAACAATAACGCCATCTTTCATAAAGAGAATTCTATCGTATTTTTTCAAAATGTTCTCATTCAACTTGTGGGTTACTACAAGTGCAGTCAAATTTTGAATATCCAAGATTGAACTTTCAATTTCAGTAGTTACTTGATTATCCAAAGATGAAGTAGCCTCATCCAATAATAAGATTGGTGTTTTTCGAATCAAGGCACGCGCAATACTAACTCTTTGTTTTTGTCCGCCAGATAGATTTGAGCCATTCTCTCCACATAAAGTTTGTAGACCAGATTCATTTTCTAAAACATAACTTTCTAAACCCGACTGCTGTACAGCTTGCTTTATTTCCTCATCAGTGAAGGATTGATTAAGAGTAATATTTGCTCTTAAAGTATCATCAAAGATATAAACGTCTTGTTGAACAATTGTCATTAAGTTATAAAGGCTCTCTGCTGAAATAGCTTGCAAATCTATATTATCAATGGAGATGTGCCCACTTGTTACATCGTAAAAACGCAGTAATAGATTGAGCAAAGTTGATTTCCCACTCCCTGACATTCCAACAATTGCAATTTTTTTCTCCTTTTTTTGAATCTTCAAAGATAAATGGTTAAAAAAATTTTTTTCTTTAGTATTAGGGTAAGAAAAAGTCTATATTTGAAAAAAAGAAATAACATCATCGAAATATTCTTTTGTTTCACCAGTCTGAAGCTCAGTTACATCTTTTACCTCAAATGCATCTAGTGTTGCCTGACCTTCACGAAATTTACTTATTCCCATTCCAACTTCATTCAGTGGCATTACTACAAAATTGACCAGTTGAACAATAGCTGTTACACTCCCAATTGTGGTAGAGCTATTAAATACGAGATACATCCCTCCACCAAAGGCTACCAAAAAAAACAATCATCCCTGAAAGCTGTGAAATAACATTAGCTAAAACGTCAAATTTTCCCTTTTTATAAAATTTATTTCATCAAATTTTTCACTTTCATGACTATAATCCTCACAGATAGCATCTTTCACATTAAAACTTTTAATAACAAGAAATCCTGCTAAAATATCTTTAACCTTAGCTAAATACTTCTGATCGGCAACCATAGCTCTATTTTGTAAAGAGGCTGATTTTTGTCCAATAAATCCTGAAATCATCATCGGAATGATGCTAGCAATGATAACTAATAAGGTCAAAAAAACCAATTACCTATAAACATAGTTAGAAGTGAAAAAAATCATTAAGGAAAGGTTTTTTTGAAATATTAAAAATACTGGTATAGATAATCTTGCTCAATTTTTCTTCATATTTTTCGGTTAATACGGAAATAAATTTCCCTGATTTTTTTCTTTAGAAAAAGTCTCTATAATCCCTATCTAAAAATAGATTGGAACACCTTGTTTTTTTGTATCTTGACATGATTTGCCTAACAAGTTTATTTCTCAATCGAAGAGATATAAAGTTGAGTCTGCATAGATGAAAAATAACAGTAGCTCCTACTAGTACCGCTTGAGTTAAGGCTTCTTTATTTTTGGGACATGCCACTATCAATAATACCTTTAATAGAATAAGCAAAAGCAATATTAGTTAAAGGGACCAGTATATTAAATATCATGAAAGCATAAAAAAAGCCTTCTGATGGTTCTTTATCAATTGTTTCATCCTTAATCTACCTCATAATTCTTAATTTCATTTTAGAAAATGTGACATAAAAATATTCTTCTAAGTCAATATTCTCTCTCTAATCTCTTTCATAGAAACCTGTTCTACAATTTCTCCATTTTTGATAAAGCCAATTTTATCTGCTATCTGTGAAATTTCCGATAATATATGACTCGATATTAGAATAGTAATTCCATGCTCCTTAGAAAGCGACAACAAAAGATTTCGAATTTCTTGAATCCCTATTGGATCTAAACCATTGATTGGCTCATCTAAAATTAACAATTTAGGTTTTTGTTAGAAAGGCACGAGCTAAACCAAGCCTTTTGCCTCATTCCTAACGAAAAAAATCTTTTTACTTTTTTTAGTCGTATTTTTTAAGCCGACCATTCTTAAGGCTTTTTTTATATCTGATTCAATAATATTTTTCCCCATATATTGAGCGTGAATTTCCAAAATTTCTTTTGCAGTGCAATTATCATAAAAAATTGGTGATTCAATAATACTTCCAATCTGACTTAGGATTTCTTCTCTGTGTTCTTGTAGATTTTTTTCCCAAAAAAATTTCAATACTACCTGATGTAATTGTTGATAAGGTTAACATACATTTTCATTAACGTTGTTTTTCCAGCACCGTTCGGTCCTAAAAAACCATAGATTTCTCCTTCAGCAATTTGAAGGTTGATACCACTTAAAATTTCTTCTTTATCAATTGTTTTAAAAACTTCTTTTATTTCAACAATATTTCTCATTTCTATCTCTCTTTCTATATCCAGCTTTAAATGAAAGAATTTTTCTCCTGGAGCATAAATACCAACTTATACAGCCTCTTTTTTTATAGAAATCATCAAGGAATTATCACATTCCTTCAATTAAATTCAGCTATGCTACTTGATACTAATATCTTGTCTTGAAATATTAAAAATTGAAAATGAAGTAATCATTAAACTTATGAAACTTGCAAATATCAAAAAGAATAGGTTATCAGCAATATTATTAGATAAACTTCCTGGACTGGCATTCGAAAGTAATGCTGCTAAACCAAGTCCTGTAAGCATTGTTATAGCTGTTGAATGCTTAATCATACCTAAAACAAATGGTAATAACCCTATTAGTACTGTTCCAAACGTAATTCCAGCTAAGTTAATTAATTGATTAGCTACAGGGATACAACTAGATTCAGTTACAACAGCCATGAATCTAATGAATATTTGAATAACTAAATGTGCAGAAAAATGGGCAATAAATGATATTAGGATGACTAAAAGAATTTTTCCCCATAGTAACTTTATTTTAGAAATAGGGTAAGAAAACAACTGAAAAATTGTTCTTCGTTTAAATTCATCAATGATAATCGTAGATAATAAATAAGATTCGAAAATCAAAAATGCTGCTTTTGTAAATAAAGATGAAAACAATGAAGCTACAATTGCCCAGCCTTCCCATTTACCAGTAACTCTAATAACATTAGAATCCTGACCAGTGAATTCTCCTAGTTTATTGTCAGTACCTAATCCCATAATAATGATTGCTGTAATACCTAACACTATAAAATATAGTACACAACCAAGCTAAAAATAATTTAGATTTAGAAAATTTTATTTAATTCAATTTTTAATAAAGCGACAACATAGATTCTTTCCTCCAAAGCGTAAATAAAGAATAAACTATTCAGACTAATCTCGACAAATATTTAAAAAAATTAGCTTATTTTTTTCAGACAATGACACTATACATACTATCGGTATGTATATACTAAAAAACAAACATACCTACGGTATGTATAGTGGATTTTTAATAACACACTTTAAAGTGTGTTATTTTTAAATTATAAATTATGTAATATAGTTTATTCAATTGATAATACATAAATAGAAATTAGTATTAACAAGAATGTCATGCGACTACTTATTTACTATTTTTTTAAGTGATCAAATAAGTTGAAAATCACCTCCATCATTTCATCAGAAATTAACTGTACCCCTAGACCTTCAAAAGTAAGTTTAATGAAATTCATTTTGCGCTTTAATTCTACTAATGAAAAAACGGAAATTTGAAAACCAATCCAAATATTTAGAGTTAAAACAATTAAATCTGCTAGCTCTTCTGGATATTCTGTTTTAATAGACCCATCTTCAACTCCTTCGTAAACTTTTTCTCTAATTTCGGGTAAAAAATCAGAAAATAGACCTAGATACTGCTCTCCTAACAAACGTGGACTTCTAAGCATGATTGAGGCAGAGTAAACGAGCCTTTGGTGTTCAAAATTAGAGAAAGAGTCCATCAAAGAATTTTGTATCTTTTCTAACCCAGTATTTCCTCTCCAATTATAATTTAAAATTTCTTGATTATTTTCGCTAATGATTGTTTGCAGTATATCGTATTTAGACTCAAAATGATGATAGATAACACCTTTTGTTAATCCACCTAACCCATCTATGATATCTTGTATTGACGTATTATCAAATCCTTTTTCTAAAAATAAATTTTTAGAGACCTCTAGTATTTTTTGTCTAGTTTCATGTGAGTTTCTATTTCTTGCCATTCCAGTCCCTTTCTATCATACCAATGGTATGTAATTCTATTGTAGTGGAAGTAACTAATAATGTCAAGTTCTTTATTGGAAAATGCAAAAAGCCTTAAAATCAAGGCTTTTCTATACTTTTACAAATAATCCTAATAAATTTCCATTCAACTTCTTCTAAGCATCTTTTCTAAAAATAAATCGACAATCTCATCTTCTGAAAAGCCTAGCTCACCAAGTTTTTCAAACAAAATTTTTCACTAGCTTGTTAGATTCTTGATATCTTAACTCCTTTATTTTTGCTCGCTTGCTATGACAAAAATATCCTAATGTTCCACAGCTAGTAACAAATTCTGTTCTTCAAGAACTTTCATTGCTTTTTGGACAGTTGCCGGATTACACTTCTCGTTTTCTGCTAATTTCCTTATTGAAGGAATTTGTTGTTCAGGTGCATAATCACCTCTTAAAATCTTCGTTCTTAATTTTGATGCAATTTGTAAATATAGATGGTGTTTCATTTAATCTTTTTATTATCACTTTCCCTAACAAACTTCCAATATGCGGAATAAGGGGATTACTGTAGCTAGTAGAAGATAGTATTTGTTGCAAACATATCTGCTACTCCTTTTGCATTGAAATGAGATAGGAACTTTCTCGAGGGAGAAACCACAAATAATGACTATGATGACCATCATTCCCAACAAAAACCAAAAATATCTTTTTAACAGTCTATTTTTCATCTTATTTTTCCTCCTTTAACTAGATAAAAATTTAACTTGGTCATTTTTATATAAACTCTAAACAGAAATAGCCGGTAAAATTACTGATACTAGCTTGCAAAACAAATATAATCGGAAGATTAAAAACCAATTAAACAAAATAGGCGTAATAAGCGTAATCATACTAATAATTCCAGTTACAATAACAGGAAGACTTTTGTTTGACAACTATCATCTCACTGTCCCAATCACTAGTTAGGATATTTTTATTTAATGAAATTCCGATTACCATTATAAAAGGGAGTAACATATAGGAACAATAACTAGATTCATAACTTGAATAGGATTCATATCAAGTTTCAGCATAAAATACAGATACAGAAATCATATATCCAATCAAATGAAGTGTAAGGTTGACAGCTATCTTAGCATTTAAAATCGTTTTCACTTCAACTGGAGAACTTTTCAAAATCCAAATATTTTTACCTTCTAAAGATATAGATGAAGCTGCTGGACAACTGAGTGAAAGCATAGATGCAATAAAGACGGAGCTAAGTTTGAAAGATACTCATTTATATTTTCAATTCCTGCTGAATTTCCTATTTGACCTACAGAATTAAACAGGAAACATATACTAAAGACACATAAAAGAAATCACTCAAGCCCAGCATTCAAGACTGCCATATAAGAACTTAAAAATCGTCCAAGCTCTTTTGACACAGAGGATACCGATTTTTCTTTCATAAGATACTTTGTCATTAGCATAACTTGATTTTTGTATTGGCAGAGTGTATTAAGTAGTCCATACTTCAACGAAGCAATCGACAAATAGATAAAAGACGACTATTGAAGAACATATAAAATCCCATCCCATAGTACATTTGGAATATTGTAGTGTGACATAAATAGTCTAGAAATTGGATACAGTCCAGTAATTTGCTTAGCCAGAGTAACCCCGATACTACTTTCATCACCTGATTGCAAAGCTGATAATGCAAAATATCGAATTATACCTAGCATTGCAAATGAAAAATAGAGAGATAACATTTTTCTTTTAAAAAGATGAAGCGACAACAATAACGAGTCCATGCATGCCGCTATACACATGGGGATCAAAGGGGCAAAAATTATGAAGTAAAAATACAATATAATCTGTAGGGAGGTTTAAACTTCCGTTCAAGCCCCATATAATTCCACCCGAAGCATAAACATCATGCCTATTAAAAATTCAATAAGTACATAAACATGAACTTGCTGGTGATAATATACGAACTTTTAACAGGTAAGGATTGGAGAATTTCCATATCTCGACTGCCAAATAAAATGCCATTCGAATAAAAATACTGTCAAAAATAATATTGAAAAACTTGAGACAGATACCATATAGCTGGAATCAAAGTTCTGCTGTCCGACGATGTACCAATGTAATTTCCGCTGTTATTATATTATAAACAAAGCAAAATAAGGAAAGAGTTATTATGCCAAAAACTCGCAATAGCCATTGAACTTTGTTTTTATTTCGTGAATCTCTAATCTCGTTAATAGGAAAGAAATTAATCAATTGCGCTTTTTAAGCAGTATCCAAATGTTACTCATTGTTCTGCACCTCCATGAAAAATGCCTCAATGATTCATCCTGACGTCTCCTGTATTGCCACTTGCAATTAACTTTCCATTTTTGATAATGGCAATCTTATTACATAATTTTTCCGCAACATCAATACATGGGTTGAAAAGAAAATAGCACCTCCATCTGAAACACACTCATGCATAATTTTCTTTAGTAGGAAAAGTTGCTTTGGGATCTAGCCAACAAAGGTTCATCTAAAATCAACAGTTTGGGAGAATGTACAAGTGCAGAAATAATGGCTGTTCGTTGCTTCATTCCATGAATATGAAGAAATAATCCCCGAAAAGATGATCAGTCATATCAAATAAATCACCGTATTTTTGTATTCTCTCCTTGCGTATTTTTGTAGGAATTTCAAACAAGTCAGCAATAAAATTAATATATTGAAGTCCTGTCATATGTTCATACAAATCTGGATTATCTGGGATATACGCCATCATTTTTACAAATAACAGGTTCTTCTTTAATAGAATGACCGTTGATAATTATACTTCCGTCTTCAAAAATCATGGATACCGACAACTGCCTTTATCGTTGTCGTTTTGCCTGCACCATTTGCTCAATAAAACCATAAATATCTCCAGGCTGTACTGAAATAGATAGGTTTTTCTACAACCTTCTTGTCCCCATAACTTTTACTAAAATTCTTTATCTCTAACATATTTTTCACCTCTATTGACAATTTGTCAGTCATATTTTGAAATAATACCGATAGCTTGTTTTGATTTAGCTATCGGTACACTGAGATTCTCTTTACAAACATTCTATCTTTTTAATTGCTAAAGAGTCCTTTTGTATTTAGATTTTGTTCCAGCATTATCTTAAATGCATTCAAGTAATCTTTGACAGTTTCTTTCTTTGAAGTTTTTATACCTATGTTATTTGAAACAAAAACATATGCTGTCATCAGAAATTCTGCTGTTTCTGATGGATATTTTCTACAGAAAAATACTTTTTCTGAGATGCCTTGATTTATTATCCTCTCAAAATATATAGTCAGTTTTTCAATGAGCTTATAGAGATAACTTATCTAACATATAACGATTTTCTTCAGAATCAACCGTCTTTTGTAACTCAGTTCCTTCCGCTGAAACGTTATCTGTAGAGATTATTGTGGCATCTATAAAGGCTCTTATTTTTCAATAACAGTTTTGTCATCATCATGAGACAATCACGTGAATATCACTCAATAATTTCTCTGAATAACGTTCCACGAGACAATACAGAATATCTTCTTTATTCTTAAAGTGATAGTATATGCAAAACCTCGTGATATATTTACCTTATCGACTATATCCTGAGTTGTTGTGTTCGCATATCCTTTCTCAATAAAGAGAACATAGCAGCGTCCATAATCTCAGCCCGTCGAATTTTCCGGATCTTTTTACATCTCGCATTTTATTCCTCCTGCTTATAAATTATACTACTCTGCTGACAAATTGTCAATTATAAAATTACCTTTTTGAGGATACACCTTGACACCAAGGCTTTTTCGTTAACATTTTTCTAAGCTCGTACAAGCTTGATGATGCTGCCTCAATATGGGTTTTTAGAGGACTAAATGGAGAACTGATTGCCTAATAGAGATGTA